>Ga0247842_10000809_pt1 | contig 59335 bp, 91 predicted proteins | sample LaCruzMarch2015__3_FD_192411 | JGI IMG/M metagenome (GOLD analysis project Ga0247842, IMG submission 192411) | Freshwater microbial communities from meromictic Lake La Cruz, Castile-La Mancha, Spain - LaCruzMarch2015_19m | ecosystem: Environmental > Aquatic > Freshwater > Lake | place: Spain... | reverse complement strand
GATTTGTCCGGTTTGTGGAATGAAACATGATCGTGATGTAAATGCAGCAAAAAATATAAAAAATTGGCCGATGGAACATCGGTTATTGAACGTGGAGGCCGGCTCTGTGGACGACCGTTTCATTTCGGTGAAACCTAAGAAGCATCTTGTCTGTGAAACGTTAAAAAAGACAGGTTGAAAGACCTAGAAACCACTACATCTTTAGTGTAGTGGTAGTTCATTAAAGAATTGGTTGATAAATTGGTTTCAGAATTTAAAAATTAAAAAATATGTCTAAATATAAGGAAACTCCATTGGAAGATGATCACCCCGTTAATTGGGATTATTTGTATGTTGCTGATGGAAAAGTTGTTCGTAGTGATATAAAGGGGACTATCAGAGACTTGAAAAGGGATTTGATAAAGAGAGGAATAAGTTGTGAAATTATAACAACTTGTGATATTTACGCGAGAGCTGAAGATTTGGGTGTTTTACCAAAGAATGAATCTGAAAAAAAAGAAAAACCTGTTTATAAACCAGTGCCAAGAGATCCAGAATCATATTTCCATATTGGGAGTAATAGAGTGAAATTCAGTAAGATAGAATGGTATGAAGATGATTACTGGAATGATGTGATCGGTGTTTGTAAGGGTGGATTAGTTTTCGAAGTTTATGGTGATTCAAATAAATTTTCACCGAAAATGTGGATTTCTGATCAGAATTATGGAAATTATTTTAAAGCTAGACCAAAAAAGTCAAAGATTGATTTAACTAAATATAAAAAGATAGAATTATGAAAAGAATTTTTAAATAATTTCTTTCTTTATTATATTTAGATTATTTTCAATTTTATTACAAATTTCTGGAAATTTGACAATATCTTCTAAATCTAATTTAAACCATTCGTTCTTTATCCTAAGATGTGAATAAAAATTTTGTATAGCTCTTTCACACATTTGTCCATGATATGTTATATGTTGATAAATAACTTTTAATTCACCATCGTTTCCAGTTTGAAGTTGTTTAGACCTCTTTTTAGACGATATACGGGTATATCCTATTTTATAAACAACATCATAATCTCTTACTGATTCTATTAAATAAACGATTCCTTGCATGTTTTAACATTTATTTTCTTTATATATTTATAAGTGATGGTTAAAAAAAACCATTAATTTAATTTTGGAAAAACTTTAATAAAAAATATAACTATATACTATTATGATGAAATCAATTAACATAAACACTTCATAATTCTTCGATCTTAGATACGAAGATTATGGATACACACGATCCTATTCGACTTTGGAGAGTCGAAATTTGTTGCCGTTACGGCTACAATGCTCCCTACCAAATGGTAGAAGCTAAAAAGAAGGAAGTTCATCAAGTTGTGGGAAAATTAAATCTCAGACTTTTAGATTTTCCGGACATGTGGAGTTATAGGTTAATTGATTTACACAAGACATTTAATGTGAAACGTGGTAAATGGATGTAACTCACAAAAGAAAAAGGTTGTCAATTTGACAACCTTTTTTGTTTTATTGAACAATCAAATCAACATTATCTTCTGGTTCAGGTAATCGTGTATCAATTTTATTGGTGTCTTTACTAAATGAAATATTTAATTCTTGATCCTTTCCAAATAATTTTTCATATAAAAATTCCGCACATAATTGATATCTTTTACCTTTGAAATCATCAATTATTTGTAATATTTCTGGATTATTGTCAAAATATTTTTCAACATAACCTTTGGTTTGATCCCAATTTTTGAAATCTTTTTCACTTATATGATTTACATCACACACTATTTGAACCAATTGATCAAAGACTTCATCAATAAATGTTGATTGAACATTAAAGACATCATCAATATTGTTTTTGGTTTCTTTATAATTTTCGTTTACAAATTCGTTAAATTTCTTCATGATACTATATATTTATTTTTTTATACCAAAATATTATCGTAATTTTGTATTGTCAAGTTAAAAAACCAAGATTATGAAGATAAAGTATAATTCCTTCACAAATACACCAAAGGCTTGGTATTGTGAATATGAAGGCCATCATAGGTTTCATGATTATTTTTCTCTGATGATAAATAATTTTCCGATAATTGTTGTCAGGAAAATGGATAATCCACATTCGGAAAAGGAAGATATGGATAAATTGATTATGGTTGGAATTTTTGGTTATACATTTATAATAAATTAGATATTTAATTATGGAATTTAAAAAACTAATAGGATTTAAGTTGGATACAAACCAATTTACATCAAAAACGATAGAAAGTGTTGAAGATGCAAAAATATAAATGTTATTGCCGGATATCCATATACAGTAGGTGGATATGATCAAATGGAAGCTAGAATAAATATTATAAAAATATCTAAACACTTTGATGAAAATGAAAAAGTTAACGTTTAAAGAATTTTGTCACAAATGTTGTGATGGTTTGTATGAACCCAGATTACCAGAAGATGCACAATGTACTGGATATAAAGAACTAAAGAAAATGGTTGTAGAAAAAATTACACCAGCTTCTTTGGATGAAATTAAAAGATGGGAAACAATACCAACAAGTAAAGAATTATTTACAACTCCTGATATTAAATATTTAAGATTTTTACATCCTGTACTAAGACCTTATATTATTGATAATTGGGAAGAAATTCAAAAAATGGAAATTTCCTAATTAATTTTTATTTTTAATTAAATTATCTTATCTTTGTAAGAATTAAATAAACCTTAAAAACAGTTAATATGAAAAGAGAACACAAATGGGATAGGGATGATACTGTAATCACCTTATATTTTACAAAACATGGAATCAAACATCTTCCGGTAAAAGATGAAAAGGAACTGGCCGAAACAATTATCGGATCTTCAATCGATTCACTTAAAATGCAATCTTCCAACGTAAACTTCGTTCTCGGAAAAACACACGGTAATTTGAATTGTTTTTCAAAACTTCAAAAAGATGTTGTTGAAGAATTCAAAACGGTACCCGAAACAGAACTTCGTAATATCGTTCTTGACATTATCGCTGATACGGATCGTAAAGTGGTCGTAAATGAACGAATTAAAATTCGAGAAGAAATTAAGAAAGAAGAAAAGGATAAAGAAGAAAAGAAGAAACTGGATGCTATATTTCGCAAAATGGGAAAAGATCCATCCAAAATGAGATCCATTGGTGTAAGACCAATTCCAGTTGTTGATGATGTGGAGGAAGAAGTTGTGGATGAAGTTTAACAAACAACAAGAAAAAATATATAAAACCCATCACATCGATGGGTTTTTTTATTTTTATATATACTATAAATTTATTGAAGATAGATAAAAAATGATATATAGAAATGGCACTTATCTCTACAAAACATATGAAGATTATTTGAGAGAAATGGATGAACAAATTTATGAAGAATATATTAGAAGTCAAAGAGAAAAAATTATAGGAAATATAGGAGGAAATAAAAAGATGTCAACCAATAATAATTTAGTAATAATACCGGAATTGATTTTGTTTACAAAATCATATTATACCGGTTCAACGACAAGGCAAAGTCAAAAATTATTTGGTTATTGGTCAAATGATAATTTATCATTCCTAGATTATAATCCTAAAATATGGTTGTTTAGATATAAAAATTATAAAAAAGAGATAGATACTGATAATCAAATATTTGTTGCTCATAAAAAATACACACACGCACCACACTTAAATGGTGTTGGATATGAAGGTAAAAAATATTATAACGGTTCCATAATATGTCCAGCGACAGGAATCACATCATTGGGTGTACACACAGAATTCAATATAAATGTCAATAACAATACACCATTTCAAATAGATATAGATAGATCCATATGATTGGTTTTATATGAAGAATAAAGTTTCAGCTTATAAATTAAGTGATGATCAATCATTAACACCACCATCTGGATATTATTTAAAAGTTATGGGTAGAGATAATTTAAGTTTTCCATTTCGTTTGTGTGTATGTATAGATGATCCAAGGGGTTTTGAACAAAAGATTGTTGGACCTTTAAGTGATATAATGTTTTTGAGAATAAAAAATAATAATTTTGTATTTATGAGAAATAGTAGTGACCTTTCAAGAAAAAGGTTCGACATGTAGATTTTTTGGTTATATTTCATATCATACCAGTACTTAGTGTGTTGGGATGATATTTATCTGAGACTTCGGGTTTTAGTTAAATATGAAAATAGCCGGCCGGCGAAAGCCGGTTTTTTATGCAACTAAACTAAATTTTAATTCTTATGAAATTACACTTTAGAAGATTGGATATTTCTTTTTGACGTATCTGATCTTTTTTGTTTAATTTTCCATTTCTAAAATGATGTTTTTCATCATATTCGTAAACAACATTGTTTTCTTTGTCATATCCATCAACCCAATATCCTAATTCTTTAATATAAAATTCACCACCGTTTTTAGCATGTTGAATATGAATATTTTTATTTTTGGATATTTCATCAAATAAATTACAAGCTTTTTCATTAAAAGATGGCATTATTTGTTCACCATTAAATTTATTCTTACTGATTTTTTCAATTCTAAATAATCTTCTTTTTTTATTAGCACAATAAGGACATCCAATTCCACTAAGATGTGTGGATGGTAGTTGTTTAAAAATACCGTGTTCAGGACAAATTATTTTTATTTTTGTATTACTATTAATATATTCCATTAATGAATAATCATATTTATTATTGTGTTTATCAGAATATAATTTTATCCAATCCTTTTTATTGTAATTGTGAGAACATTTTGGACAACCTTGTTTAGAATTTATATGATTATGTAAAGATTGAATGAAATCACCGTGTTCTGGACAAACAATAACTACATTATTTAGAATTTTATTAAAAATAACTTTGGAATAATCATATTTATTATTGTGAATTTGATTAGCCTTATCTTTATATTTTTCTAAATTATTATTTTTTCTTATTTCTTTGTTACATTTTTTACACCCCTGACCATTTAATAATTCATTTGGTCTAATTTTAAACAAACCATGTTTTTTACAAATAATTTCAATTTTTGTGTAATTATTAATGTAATTAATTTTTGAAAAATCCAAATTATCATCTGTATAAATATTTTTCAATTCAAGTAAAAAATCATTTATATTTTTTTCATTTCTAAATATTTGTGATGTGTTTTCATTACCATATCTTTTTTTATTGGTTTTTTTCATTTTATTAACTCTGTGTTTTTCATAATTATCACCATATTTTTCTTTTTTGGTTTGGTTCTCTTTTATTTTTGAACATAAAGTTCCACAACAATATATTGGAAATTTACTAATATTTTTAAAATATGAACGATATGGTATAATTTTTTCTTTACCACAAATATCACATTTAACATGAACTGGATTTTTACTACAATTCATTAAATCTATTGGTTTGACTAATATAATTTCGCCAACTTTACAAATATAATTTAATTTTTTAAAATGATTGATATTTTTAGTTCCGATTTTAACATTTACAAATTCATCTATAATCATAATGTTTTTATTTTTATATATAAATATTTAAAAGTCGAAAATAGTTAATCTTTTGGGAGTGGATTATACTAAACTAAATTTCAATTCTTCATAAGGATATTCCCTTTTGGTATAAATTTCTTTTTTCCTAATTTGGAAGTGATTATACAGTGTTCCCTTAAAATCTTGATGGAATTGATCAACCAAATCGAAAATAATAGATAATTCTTTTTCACTATGTAATCTTAATATTCTACCAATTGCTTGTGTTACCAATGAATCTGATTTAAATGAATCAGCAAAAACTAAATTAACAACAGCTTTAATATTTATACCAGTCGCTGATGTTCCGAAGGAAGCAACTAATATTTTCACATTTCCAGATGTATCTTCCATTTGTTTTTTAATAATTCCTCTTTTTTCTTTCGGTGTATTTCCATCAATGTAATAAACATCTTTATTTGGTATATTATCTCTGATGTAATTATATAAATCCTTTCCGTAATCAATATTTTGGAATAATACTAATGAATTGTTTTTAAATTTATTCACCAATTTTCCAATAAATATTTTTCTGGGTAATGAATTCTGTGCGAATTTCTTTTCTAATTCCCAAGCTTTTCTCCCATTACCACTTCTCTTTATTGAAAATATATTCGATGCGAAGTTATAATCACCATGATTTAGTATAATTCCCTTAATTTTACAAGGTGTGATGATACCTAATTCCATTAATTTTTTAGCTCTGATGTTTAATAATAATGGACCTGTAACAGCTTCTATCATTAGTAATTCAGCGGTATCATCATTTGGATATGTACCACTCATACCAAAACGAATTTTGGCATGACCAAACGTATTTTTCAATATAGTTCTTAGTGAGTTTCCTTTCGCTTTATGACAATTAGACACAGAAAAATCATTTGCAAAATAATTATGGTTATTTATATCATCAGAATTTATTTCTTTAATTCTTAAATTGTAAACATCACCATTATATTCAATTTTATTAATAGATTTTATTTTCATCGAATCTTCTTAAATTTTTTTGTAATCTTTCTTTATTTATCATATCAATATTTTCTAATAAATGTTTATGTTTTTTATAATTTTCATAAAACCAATCTTCGTTTATGATTATAAATTTGTAATTATTTTCTTTACACCATTTTTTAGCTGATTTTGTTTTATTTTTTGTTCTTTGCCTATTTATATCCGATTTTGGTTTTATTTCATATAAAATTTTATTAATATGATCTGAAAAGTCAACAATATAATTGTGTTTGACTTTTTTATATTCATAAGGTATGACAGTATTTTCATAAATTAAATCTTTATTAACTAAATTATAAAAAGCCTCCCAAGATGATCTAAAATTTATTTTTTTACCATTTAAAATTAAACTATATTTTTCATTTCTCCAAGAATTAATTGCATTTGGTATAAATTCTTTATTTTTTATTTTTTCTTTCATTATAATAGAATTCTTTATTTTCATTGATTCTAAAGATTCTTTTGTCATTTTGTGACAAGTATTATTTTCACCTTTTTGTTTTGTGGATCTTAAAAGATATAAACATTTTTTATCATCACAACAAATTGAATATCCTCTTGGATGTCTTTTTGAAAATCCATAAAATTTTGTATCTCTATTACATTCAAGATTATGACAATGACAATCATTATATTTAGTATTATTTAAAAAATCAAAAATATTTTTATATGTTAAAGATTTTTTAATTTCAATTTTGATATAACAATTATTAAGAAAATCAGTAATACTTTTATCTAAATTTTTTTGACATAAAAATTTTGAATTATTTGCTTTAAGAAAATCGAAAATTCTTTTTTTATCTACTTCTTTTGATGATTCATTTAAAATAGTAAACAATTCATTTTCTTTAATATCTAAATATATTATTTCTTTGTTTTTGAATGATTTTAAACAATTTAAACAAACGAAACTATTTTTAGAATTTTTATATTTATATCTCAAATATATACTTTTACAATAAGGACAAGATTTGGTTAACATTCATTATAATTTCTTTTTACTTTATGACATTCTGTCCTTATATATTAAATATTAAAATCGAAAATTTCATCATTTGTTGATAATTTATCAATTCTTTTTCTTTTTCCATTTGATAAAATTACTTCATGGTTTCCTGTTATTTTTAATTTTTTTCCATCTTCCATTTCTAGTTCAAACATTTGTTGATTTTTGCTTAAATTTTTATATACATAATCAACTTCTCTAATTTCTTTTTTTAATGTTTTTTCATTAATAGTGAAAATTTTATCACCAATTTTAATATCTTTAATCTTTTTTTTCTTACCATCTGACATTGTTATTAATGTATCAGGATGTAAACATTCGTCACAACAAACGACATCAAATTGATGAAACCATTCAACTGGCCATTTAACTAAACTCTGATATGTTCCAATATAAATATTTGGTTCGTCACCATGATATTTTCTTGGTTTATCACTCATAATTTCATCCATTCTGATATTTATAACATTTTTATTTTCATTATGATAACCATAATTATAATTATTGATATCATTATAGAATTGTGTAACTAAATCCATAGTTGGTACAATCAATAAGAATTTTGCATCAGGATTGATATGAGTTAAATAATAAAATATTAGGGATCCAAATATTAAAGATTTTCCACCAGCGGTAGCGACTTCAATTCTACCGTACTGATGTTTCAATATTCTGAAAATGGATTCTTCTTGATGTTCATATGGGACAAATGATTTGGTTATATCATGTTCATCTTTGTGATCTTTGTAAAATTCTTTACAGAAATTTTCAATATCTTCCTTTTTAATATCTCTATTAATAGGAATTTTTTCTTTATTTAAAACTTCGAATGGATAACCATATTCTTTACAACATTTGTAACATTCATGTAATAAACCGAAATCTATATAACCACCATGAAATTGTTCATACTTACCGTCCCAAGGATTAGCTGAGAATTTAGTCAATTTATATTTAGCCATAAACACATAATTTTTTAAGTGTCTGTTTAAATATAATTTCAATTGATTGAATTCTTCTCTTGTTGACTCTTTTAGTATTATCTTTGTAACAGTATCATCTATAACGAATTTCATATTTAGTATATATTAAACGAAATGTTATTTGTTTTTTATTTTCCATACCATCTAATTTTAATATATAATAAAAAATATACGTTCAAATTGAAAACCACAACAATAATTCAACAGTATAAAAAAGAAACCGTTATAGGTACTAAAACTTCAAAAGAAATTAAATCTTTTTTTGGAACAAATTTAATAGACATAGAAGATACAATATCAATTGGTGATATATCAATTCAATATTCAGATGTTCCGGTTGAAAATGATTTGGGATTACATTATCAATATTATGATACAACAACACTAGTTAGTTATCAGGAATTTGGTGTTTTAAAGAGTCTGGACGATGTTAAATACGAAAACCATACAATCGACTTATATAAGTTAAATTACACAACCCACGATAATTTACAATGGGATTTTGTTTTGAAAGCAAGAAATATTTTAAAGGAATATTTATTTTTAAGACTTAAAGAATCCAGAACATTTAAATCTATTAGAAAAACAGAAACACCAAAAAACGACATCAATTCTCTTATTTATGATTATATTGAATTTAATTTATTGGATAGATATAATATTCAAAATATAAGTTTTTATGTTATGTATAAAAATGTGGTTGATGATGGTAATGTTTTTAATAATAATTATACAATAAAGAATCCGACATTTTCAAAGTTAGCTTTTTCTGATTCTTATATTGTAAAAGATGTTAGAATTATAACTACCGATTATTTAAATAATTTGGGTGATGTAAACATGAGTTATAATCAGATTAAAAATGCAATTCAATATACATTTGATTATTATTTCGTTATAGATTATAAGAAAATATAAACCTAATCGTAAATAAGAAATATATATAAAAAATATTCAATATACAATGGAACAAAAGGAAGATAAGAAGGAAAATTTAAAGAAACAAAATGAGGAAATAAAAAAGCAATTAATAGAAACTGAAAATTATTGGAATCAAACAATAGAAGAAACTAGTAAGAAACTATTAAGACCTGTTCAAGAAGTTATTCAATTACAAGCTGAAGTAATAAGTTTAAGACAAATTTTATCCGAAGAAATAAAAAGTATATCTTATCAGATTTATAAATCCAGACAAATGATGAAAGAATATGAAAAAGAAAGATTAGAATTCTATTTGACTGGTTATCAGGTTAAAACGAGTGGTGGTGAAAAAACAAAAATGATAGAAGCTGATTTATCTTTGTATCAATATAGAGTTGATATTTTTGATGTTCATGTTAATTTTTTAAGAGAAACTCAAAAAAATATTGATTACATGAATTATGGTATCAAAAATAAGATTACTCTTTTAGAATTAACCGAAATGGAATAATTAATCTAAAGACATTTGAGTCGTTGTTGCGGTTGTGTTGTTTAAATTCAACATCGCACTTAAAGAACTATTTGTCCTAATAAAATATTCTCTGTCCCAAGGTGATTTAAAAATAAATCTGGAAGAATATGTATAACCATATTCATCAATAATTGGATACATTGATGTATCTCTTTCTTGATTTATTTTCAATATGTTTTTATTTTCATTTACTTTGGAAAAAATGAATTCACGAATTTGTCCAAAATCATATAATGATGTATCGAATTTAACATTTCCATCCATAAACATAGCTCTTAAATATGTATAAAGAGTATCTTCGTAATAATAAGATAATGTAATAGTTACACATTCTATTTGAGGTATTACAACAGATATTGGGGAATTATTTCTAACTTTTACACTATATAAAATTCCGAAATTTGGTACCAATTCACTCACTAAAATGGATGAAAATCCCCACAACGGACTGGGTGATGAATTATATGATGGGTATGTAACATTTTGAAATGAATTACTCATTAATGGATACATATCCCATCTATCTGGAATTGAAAAATTTGGAGAAATTACACTGGGATCACCACTCGAAACATCTTTTGTTAATTGAATTGAATTATCATATACCCAACGATTATCATCTGCCTGTGTGTTTGTCCCTTTATATCTTCTTCTTACAGTTACAGTTATACCTGTTATTATTGCATTTGATGGTATCATGCCAAAATCAAATCCACCAACAAACAATGTATTTGTTACTACATCGTTTAATCCGGTTGGATGAACATTAATTTGGGTATAAGACCTCTGTAATGTTGGTGGTTGTATGATATTTATTGTATTTTGGTTTTGTGTTTGTGCCATTTTATTTATTTTTTTTATTCTTCTGCAGCTGGTCCACCACCACCTTCTTGTATTTCTATTCCTATACTAACAACTCTACACATTGCATTAGTATTTTCCCATTCATATATTGTTGGTTGTGGTGTTGGTGGTGGGGGTGTTGATATATCTGTATTGTTATCAATATTTGGATCTATATAATTAAATGTATATGAAGGATTTGCATCTTTTGTTGTTGTAGCACTTAAAAAAACTGTAGATCCGGATAAATCTGTATAATAATAGAAACCACCCCTAAAAACATTTATATCCTTGAATACTGGTTCATATGGACCAGAAAATCTAAATATTTGTTTTTTGGTTGGTGGGGTTGCTTGAATTCCACTCATTTGTGGTCTATCATCTTGTAACGGGATAACAACTCTTGCCAAAGGTTCATCTGTCGAAAATCCCATAATTGGTTTTGTTTCTGGACCCTTATAAGGATCTATTTTATAATCTTTTTTTGGATTTAATAATATAGAATCCGGATAATCTATATGAATAAGAAATGGTGAAAATGTTTTTCCCCAAGTTGGTATTTGATTCATATTTGATGTATTTGTATTATTGGTGGAACCAACAAATGTTTTTCCGTTTATTTCCGTTATATACCAATAAGTTATATATGAAAAAGGTGAATCAAAAGAATTTGTTAATGCGTGTTCCGGAGTATTTATCGAATTGATAAAATTATAAGCTGTTAATATATTTGATTGATAATTAGGTAGGTGAGTACCATCCTTTTTTAATCCGTAATATAAACCATCTTTTTCTTTAAATTTATTTAGATTGTTTAATCTGTCTGTGGTTAAATCACCAACAACAAAATTAATAATAATAAGAATGTTTTTCCATTTATCATTCATTATAATATTTATTCCATTTGTTGATGTAACAATATCAGCTTTATTGTTTACAATTCCGTTAGATTTGGAACCATAAACATCATTTAATATTATACTAAATTTATATCCATTATAATTTTTAGATAAATCATAAAGTATTTTATTAATTTTATAACCATTATTATTTCCCAAATCTGTAACATCTATATTGTATATGGATTTAATATCTACCTTTATACCTTTGAATAAGGTAACAGATGAATTCATATCATTACCAGCATTAAATACGGAATATTTATCATAATTTCTTTGGTATAATATTCCATTATCCAAAAAATTCATTTTATTTTTAAAGAAGAATGTAAAATAATCGAAATCGGTATTAAAATAAGTACCAATATCAAAACCGTTTCCAAATTGACTAAAAATATATTCACCTTGTATATTCGTTGATTGAAATTTATAATATGCTGTATTTCCGGTATGTGTATTATAAAAATTTCCAATTCTATAAAAATAGTCCATGTTTTTTGACACAACATCTGGATAGAATCCAAATGGATCTGTTGTCCTATTTAATCTTCCACCTACAGATAAACTATTATTTAACTTATAATCATAATCTGAATGACTATTGGAACCCATAAAACTCCATTTACATATAGTTTGGTTTTTTCTCCACAAATCAGTTAATTCTCTTTGTACTCTAATACCTATTCTTGCAGCGTTTTGTTGCATATTATCTTGAAATAATACTGTCGTTGTTGGTGTTATTATTTGTTTCAATTCAAATAATTCATCATCAGAAATATATTCAGATGAAACATTACTTATTTTATATTGAGATCCAGAACCGTATCTTTCTAATTTGTAATCTCTTGGAATACTGGTATCTGTGTAATCAATAGTATATAATTTTTCTTCTGGGGTATCAACATAATGTGTTTGTTCATAATCGAAATTAGCATAATCACTATAAACTCTATCAAAATCAAAGTCTTTGATATCAGAAAACTTAACTCTATAAATATTAAATTGTAATGGGTTTCTATATAAATCTTCTGTCTTTTTTGTTCTGTAAAAATTTGAATTTTTACCATTTATCCAGTATTCTAATTTATCAGAATTACTATTTATCGCCCAATCCGTTTGAATATAATATTTTTCAATTAGATCGTTTTTATTATTTAAATCAAAATCCGAATAAGTTATCCCTGAACCATTTTTTAAAATATGAAAAACACCATCTATATCTATTAGATATAAATCACCATACATAAAATGGGTTCCACCACTAATATCTAAATATTTATCTATGAAAAAATCATTTGTATATCCTGTTAAAATATTGAATTTATCATATTCAATATTACAGGTTTTCATATTTGCTCTTTCCGGGTGATATTTCAGACTATTTGATGTTCTGCCAGATGGATCCCAAATTTGGTCCATTATCACATCAGATATCACTTTCCAAACCGTAACACCGTTTTGAATAACTTTTTTAACTGGATATAGGCCGGATATTGTTATATCTCGATAATAATCATCTGTATTATCTAAAAAGATATAATAATCTTTTGTATTATCCCATTCTTCTGTAAACGGATTGTCAGATGGATATAACCAGTGATAATTTAAATCACATTTGTCCCAAGTAACACCCGTATTTCCAGATACAATAATATTATTTATTAACCAAAAACCGGGTTTCAATTCTGGTGTAACATATGATGTTATACTACCAACAAAATCCATTGATTCAGTATAAAAACCATAATATCTATTCATTGAATATTTTTTTAAACCATCTGGTGTAGCTGGTGTATCATCAAATAAAAATTTCAAATTTAAAATATTTGGAAATATTAATTTGTTATTCTTATAACCTTCTGTTATAAGTTTTTCCATTTTAAAATGTAATTGTTCTGTTGCTAATGTATCTTCCAAATAAAAATCTTTTTCCGTATAAATACCACTCGTATAATCCATACCGAACCATTTAGAGAATTCTGTTCTTCTGACATCAAAATAAAAAGGTTCAGAAGGAAATCTTGAATTTTTTACATAATTTTTATCCAAAAATTTTCCAATATTTGATTTTGTTGTCAAATCAAAAACTTCAACACATTTCCATTTATCAACAATTTCACTATAAAAATTATTTTTATTCAAACCAGACAATTGAAAATTATTTGATTCATCCAAATTATAATTTGATGGATCGTCACATCTTAAAATTACAAAATTTGAAGGAATTGAAGTGTTTCTTATGTATAATGGAGCTAAATATTCAAACTCTTCATTATACCAAGTATCTTCTATTTTATCTGCCCCGGAAAAATATGTAGTATCAAATTGATATGAATAATCACTATATGTTGAACTTGCATCATTATCATATCTCACATAAAAAGCAAGATCGGATGGAAGTTTATCATAAAATTCTGGAACTTTATCTTCTAAATAATCATTTTTATTTAAACGAAAATGTTTATATTTAGTATTAATCAATTCATTTGAACTGTTGAAACTTTCTAGATATAATGAATCAGTACTAGTTACAACTAATTTCATATTAGTGGTAAGTAATGGATTTGTTCTTATTAGTTGAAAGCTTTTTCTTATCATTTCTTAAAATTTTTTTAGTTAAAGAGCTGGGGTATTATTAACAACTTGTGATTGTGTTGATGTACCACCTTTGAAATATAATCTGAAATTTGATAGATTAAATACCAATGCAAATTGATATGTTTGACCACCATCAGTTTCAAAATATACTTTAACTTTTCTTGTTTTATTAACATGTCCATTTCCAGCAACAGAAAATTGTCCACCATTACTAATATTTCCACTTAATTTGAAAAATATTTTTATTCCAATAACGAAATTACTTTTGGCTGCTACTTTTTTTACTTTTTCTTGACCGGTTTCTATAACATTTGTTGTATCGGAAAAATAGGGGTGAACTGTAGCTAACAAATTTGTATTTGCTACAGCTGTTATTGGAAAAACAGAATTTATATTTGACCAAGAATTGTAAATTCCAATTGTATTTCCAGTAGCTCCTAAATTATAATTTGGTGTATTCAGTCCAAATACGAGATGTGGTGCATAAGTAATACCGGTATATATATTTGTTTGTTGATCGGTATCCATGAACCAAATAAATTGGTTGTTTTGTTGAGTATATAAATCATCATTGTAATCTATTAATAATGCTTGATTTAAGTTATCAGTATAAAAAATATTTGTTCCACCAGAAGTGAAATTCCTATTTGATAATAAACCCAAATCACCTTGTTGTGCAACGTTTGATAATGATATAGTGTAATCATCTATAACATATAAACTATTTACATAAGTTCTTGTTTTTCCAGTAATTGGGACTACAAAATCCTCACATTCTATTTTTAATTGTGTTGTTGTATTGTTTAAGATTTCCTTAACCAAAGTTTCATTATTATATAAATAAATATGAAGTTCACCTTTAACCTTATTAATGATTTCTTCCAATGATTTAATTCTATCCGTTAAACTACTTAAATATTCAAATAAATTTAAAGTATTACTCATATCACCTTTAAAACTAACAGCTATGTCCTTATCAGTATGACCATAGTATGTGTTGTTGATATAGAAAGAATCTTCAATATGTTTATAAACACCCCTTGTATTTAATGTCGAATCCATTTGAACAACACTTTGATCTTGTGATGCTTCCTGAAGAATAAATCCATTTTCATTTAAAACATCGTTTATATCATCTGGAAAATCAACAGTTAATACATTACTCCATTCTGATTCTAAAATAGAATCAGGCCAACCAACTTCTGATATTGCGGATACTCTTATTTCAACTCTTTCATTTGGTTGAATAGGAATATCAAGTTGATTTATATTTGGTGTATCAGCATCCTGAACATCTTCTATTTTCCAGTACCAAACACCAGCTTTTTCATCCCAGTAACGTTTACGAACATCACTTAATACACTTACCCAATTTGAAAATTGAGCAGTAATTGTTTGGTTACTTGGACTTTCACTTACTGTTGAAACTTGAGTACTTTGAATGACTTGACTATTTTGTTGTTGTGCCATTTTTTAATTTTATATTTTTTAAGCTTGACTAGCTGTGTTTGTTGCTGTATTTGTTGCATTTGATGCTGTTACATTAACAGTTGGTGCTTTTGTTGGTGAAAATTTGTATCCCTCTGTTGGATTTGAATTACCACCCTTTGTAGCGTAACGATATTGAAGTCTGAATTGAACAACATGTTGTGGTTCTGTTTTATTTGATATAATTGGATCTGGTATGTTCCAAAAACCTCTAACACGATATTTTGGTTCAACCGCATTTGTCGTTTTATTTATTGTCGTTAATTGAGAAATGACGGTAGATAGATTTTTTGTTTGTAAATCTAAATCCAATTTTAATTTGTTTAATTCATTGTTAATAGAAATCTTTTCCGATTGTGATAAATTACTTGAATTTAGATTTTTCAATCTGTCTTGTATAGCATTTTGTATTTGAGAAATTTTAGTTTTTATGGTTGTTTTTTCAGCATGTAATTTTCTTACCAAATCTTGATCTACACCATCAGTTAAATGTTTATTTATTTGAACCACCTTAAAATTATCAGTTTGTAGATAAGGTATGTTTGGTTTTGAACCGTATCTTGTTGGTATCTTCTTTAAAACCATATCTTTCAAAACTTCACCATAATCATAAACAGTTTCAATATAATAATTTGCTAGATTTATATTACTATCCGTATCTAAAACTAAATCATTTGTGAAATAAGACATTCCCTTTGACCATAAAGAACCAATAACATTATTATCAGTATTTATCGGTTTTACAAATACTATATTGAATTCATCAAAACCTACTGTAATCTGAACTTTTTTATCATCAGCGATACTACTGTAATATTTCAAAACATTAGTACCAACAGTAATAGGATCATACCCTTCAATCAATTCCAATCTTACTTTGTTATTGGAATAATCGGTATTTACTTCAACAACTTTGTATCTGGTTGAACTATTTAAAGCGTTTATAATTAATTCGTCACCAGTCGTTAAGGTGTTAATTGTTCCATCTTTTCCATAATATTTTAAATCTGTAAGATGATACCAAATTTTATTATTTATATCATCAATTTCTGTTTTTATAACAGTAAAAGTTCCATAATATTTTAATTCTTTTACTTTTAAATCAAATATTTGTTCATCATATGGTGATACAACATCTACCATAATACCAATATTTGATGGATTATATAACCAAGCTTCAAAATCATTGATATTAATATCATTTCTATTTAACCAATTTGAAACAAAATCATTGTATGATAAAGTACCATTCGCTGTTAGTGATCCATCATTATTTTTTTCAAATTCAATAATATATCTACGAGATAAAATTTTGTCAACATTATGAGTTATTTTATTTGTTAAATCCAATGTAACAGCAAGCATAGGATTCATTAGTGATTCAAAAAAACTATTATTTATCGGTGAAAAAGTTGAAACACTATTTACATTTTGAATAGGGACTGGTTCTCTATTCAAATCACTTGTCATAATTTTTTTAATACTCTGACCTTCCTTTATAAAAGTGAAACCATCTATTGATGATAAACGTTTAATATTTTGATTTAAAACATCAATTTGTGTTTTTAAACTTCCTACGGTTGGTAGTGAATATGAATTGGTTACACCGTTATTATCATAATTTATTTTAACTGTTGATTGTTCTGAAGCAACCAAATCGTTAATCTTTGTAAGAACTTCCACATAATTCTTATTCAAAACGGTTACTTTTTCGGCTAATGATACGAATGAATTTACTTGATCCATTATTCTTGGTTTTTATTTTTATATATTAAAAACGTTGTTCTCTATTTTAAAAAATAATATATAATAAAAAACAAGAAAGTAATTCATGAATAATTTAATTTTATTTGAAGATTTTGATTCTAGTTTATATACTAAAGGGAAAATTTTAACAAAAAGTAATATAGTTAAAAGAGAAACATCGGATGTTAACGATTATCCTACTCCATTATGGTTTATAAATAAATTGAAAGATATATTAAGACCTGAAATAGGATGGGAAGATAGTCAAACTGTAGACTTGTGTTGTAATGAAAATAATATAAAATTCCCAAAAGGGTTCACTTTAAATGGATCTATTGGGATAGATCCTCCTTTAAGAGAAAATAGTTTGAAACAAGAATGGCATAAATATGGTAAATTTGGATGGTTAGCATCACCATATGATAGGTCACAAAGAAAATTCATAGAGAAAGCATCAATTGAGGGTAATAAAGGAATGATAATTATCGCTTTATTTCAATGTAGTAGTGGATCTAAATGGTACAAAAATTTTGTTTGGAGAAATAATAATTGTGAAACTATACAATTAGAAGGAAGATTAAATTATCCCCAATCTAAAACATCACCATCTTATTATGTATCAATAACAATATTTGGAATTCCAAGGGGGACTATTTCAAAAGAGTCTATAAGTGAGATAGAAACTCTTAATGTTCATTATGATATGTATGGTAATATAAGAAAAAAAGGTTTAAAAAAACAAAAATTGGATGTAACCAATGATGAAACTACTCATCATATTAAGAAAGCGGAAAAATCCGGTGAATTATTAAATTCTTTGAAAGATATATATCTTGAATTGAAAAAAGAATACAATGGTGGAAGAGTGACACCAGAAATGGTGTCTTATATATCTGATGTCGATGTATCTTATGTTCGTAGTTTGTGGGGTGATATTGTGACAAATGTTTTCAGTAAATTTGATGATTTTGAAAGAGTAAAAAATGTAGCAAATGTTTTTAGTGGAAAAAAAGTACAACAAAAATTAAAAAAAGATAATGAATTAAAAAATAACGACACACAACAGAAACAGAAAGAATATACCGATTCTGAAATTCTCGATATCATTAATCAGATTATTCCGGATACTAATGTCACACATACCAGATTCGGTAAAGGGAAAGTGGTTAAAACTGAAGGTGAGGGGATTCATAAAAAGGCTGATATTTTATTTCCAGATGAAATTCAATTCTATAATGGAACACAGTCTAATAGTGCACACATACATTTGGATTATGTAATCAGAAATGGTAAACTAAAAATTTCAGAGTAAAAAAATTAAAAAACAAATAATGAAAATGAAAAATCTAAAAACATTTGAAAATTTTAATGTAAAGAAACAGGAACAAAAAGGTTTCACAAGTAACATAGAAAATGATACTTTGAAAAATGATAACTTTAGAAAAGTATTATATACAAGTAAACATATGCAACTTGTTTTGATGAGTCTAAAACCCGGTGAAGATATCGGTAAAGAAACACATGCAAATGTTGATCAATTTTTTAGATTTGAAGCTGGAGAAGGTAAATGTATTATTAATGAAAATGAATACATAGTAGGTAATGGTGATGTTTTAATAATCCCATGTGGTAGTACACATAATATAATAAATACAGGAAAATCAGATTTAAAGATATATACAATATATACACCACCCAATCATAAAGACGGAATAACATTCGGAACAAAATCTGAAGCTTCCAAAAGTAAAGAAAAATTTGATGGAATAACAACCGAATGATAACAAAATTTATTCAATACATAAAAGAAAATAATGATTACGATGAAAAACTTGTCAGAATAATGGCTTGGTTGGAAATGTTATATATTTATGAAGATAATGATGGAATGGATGAAAAAAATTGGATAAAAGATAATCGAATGGGTGTCACTTTCGGTGAAGCTGTTAAATATTTAAATGAAAATGGTTACGCTGAATTCGTTAATGGAAAATGGAAAATGACAAAAAATGGTTACAATGAATTATTTTCTTTTTTTAAAGTTCCAAAGACAAGAGATGAATGGTTAAATTATGATAATCAACCTTTAAAAAAATATGATACCAAAAATTATCCTATTTCTAGAATACCAGAAGAATTATTTTCTAGAAGATTTGAAAGAGAAACAAAAAAGGATATTCATTATACATTACAAAATACAGATTATTATGATATAAGAAATTGGTGGTCTAAATATCAAAGAGGAACTGTAGGATGGTGGGTTAAAATGAATAAATTTCTAGGATTAAAGGGTGATTTAATGCCCGTTGTTGATTCTTTAATTTTATATAGAGGTTTAAATTTGAAATGTTATGCTCCAGATTATGAAGATTATTTCAACAAAGATATTTGTGTTAAAATTAAAAATGGTGAAATTAAAATAGGTGATACTATTAAATGTAATAAACCAAGTTGGTCTTTAGACCCAAGTGTAGCTAGATCTTTTGCTAGTGGTAAAAAAGGTTTGGATGATATGAGAACAATGAAAGAAAATGAAATAGGTATTGTTCTAAAACACAAGTTCGATTCATCAGAAATATTATTAGATACAAATTGGGTAGAAAATCATAAATTCTTAAATAGTGAATTGGTTTTTCCGGGGGAATTGGAAGTGATAGTACAACCAAAAAATAGAACCGTTGAAATAGTAGATATATTCAATTCCGATGAATATTATAAAAAAGTTTATTCAAAGTCCTAAAACAAGTTGATTAATTTCTTATACAATAGAAGAAATAATTGATTTATGGCATGTATAGAAAAAATCTATAGCGTATCCGCAGTAATTGGTAATGGTTCATGTAATGGTAATTGTCCATTCTGTTCAGGAAAAACCCTCGGAAGAGGTAAAAGAGATGATATTCTTCATCAAACAAACATAAAAAATCTTGAATTCGCTATCAAATTATCATCAAAATATGGTGGTTGGAGTTTATCTTTAACATCCGCTGGTGAACCAACTTGTGACCCGGAATCTGTAACAGAAGCTCTAAAAGTATATCAAAAATGTGTTAAGGATGGTGCATATTTTCCTAACGTAAATATGTTCACCAATGGTATTCTTTTTGCTGATGAAACATTTTGTGATAAATGGATACCAATATGGAAAGAATTAGGATTAACAAACATTGTGATTTCTATTCACCATTATTTTGAATGGGAACAAGCTAAAATTTATGGTATTAGAGAATACCCATCATTCAAAACAATTCGTAATAATATAAAAAAACATGGACTAGGTGTAAGGGCTACTATATTATTGAGAAAAGGTGGAATTGATACCCCTTTTCTATTTCAACATACACTAAATACTTTATTTGATTATGGATATAATAATATTACAGCTTGGACAGTTGGAAATCCAGATGGTACAAGAAATGAATTTACACCATCAAAATTGAATCAATATAAAATATGGAGATGGTTACACAAAAATGGAAAATTATGTCATTCACATGAATGGGGTGGTGGTGTATATGATTTGAATGGAAAGATTGTTCGTCTTACTGATTATGTAACAAAACACGATCCAAAAAAAGATTTCGTAAGGCAATTAGTTGTTTTACAAGATGGTGGAGTTTATTATTCATGGATTAAAGAAGGTGCTATATGTCAACTGGGGTGAACCATTACTAATTAGTAGTTTCTACATCACAAGCACAATGTAACCATTCACTTTGAGTGATGCTGGGTTGGTTACTCAACCCAAAATTTTTTATATTTTTGGCAGCGTTTTCATCACGATCATGTTTCGTATTAAAGTAAAAAAGTCATATTTTTCTAATTTATAAAAATGATAAAAAAGTTAGGTGTACTGGTATGTAATAAAGGTTGTAATGCCAGTTGTTCATTCTGTGCGGGAAAACAACACAGAACACAAAATTCTTTCAAATTTGATTTGTTTAAATCAATTGTAAAAGATAATAAAGATACCATTGAAGAATTATCTATTTCCGGTGGGGGTGAACCATTGTTACAACCAAGTAATATATATAGAACTTTACATACAATAAGAGAATTTAAAATAAGAAAAATAAAATTATATACGAATGGGATTTTATTAAAAGATTCTATCGAATTATTGAAAGATTGGAAAAATATGGGACTTACACACTTATATGTAACTGTTCATAATATAAATCCAAAAATATCTCAATCAACTTTACATTCAAAAGAACTTCCACCAACAATGGAAGAAATTAAAGAAATCGAAAAGATTACTAATCTAATCATCAGAATAAATATTCCCTTGTTTAAAGATGGTATAAACACCCCAGATCAATTAAAAGATATGATATGTCATCTTGACGAGATTGGATTAAATAACGTATCCTATTGGGTAATTAGGGATAATAATGATAAAAGGGATACAGACTTATCTCCACTATTTAATTTACCAGAACCAATATATGATGAAACTAAACAAACTTTATTCCCAAATGGTGAATTAAGATTTGATTGGTGTAATTAAGTTTTGACCCGAATTGTTATAATATATAATTTCTGAACATCGTTAAAAATAATATTAGAATTGCTCTAATAAAGAATTTAAAATGCTCATTTTTACAAAAAAAATAACAATTTATTATGAAAACAGTAAGAGTGAACAAAGATGAACTTTTGAGAATTCTTGTCGAAAACAGGAAGAAGCACAAAGACGAGTACAAAGAATCAATTAAAGCTTACAGGGTTAAAGCGGCCGATTTACTTAACAAGGAATTACAGAAAATAGTCGGTGGTAAAAAATTCAATCTGGATTTTGATTTATCCAAACCACAATGTCACGAAAAGGATTATGATTTGGTAATTAAAATGGTTGAAATGTCAGTTGATGAAATTTTAGAATTAGAACAACACGAATTCAATCAACTTGTCAATGATGAATGGAATTGGAAATCATCATTCAAAATGTCAGTTTATAGTAATTATAGTTATAGTGGTTCTTCGGGTATATCTGGAACTTCTGGAACTTCTGGAACAGGGATTAATTATAGTGATTATATTGCTGAAAATATAGGTGGTGGTGATTACTTTATACCAATTACATTTCCGGATGATGAAGATGCTGAAGAATAAAAAAGAAAACCCCAGTAATCTGGGGTTTTTTATTTTAACTATTTTTAAAATGATAATCGAATATTTGTTTTATCTTATCTTTATATCTAGCTTGAAAAGATATTGAGTCGTGAACTGTAAAAATTCTAATACCTTTTATTTGTTTGTAAATATCCGGAACAACTTTTCCAAAAACAAAATCACTTTCCATTCTCATTAATTTATAACACAAATTCTTATAATTATCTTTCTTAAAAAGTAAGATATGGTCAAATATTTTAGGAAATAATTTTTTAAATATTAAACTTTGAATCGATTTCACACCATTATGACCAAAAAGAACTTTATATGTTAATTTTTTAGCATTAACTCTATCATTTTTACCATCAAAATATTCAGGATTGTGATATATTATATAGTCATAAAACATTCCACCCTCTACTAATTCTGTAAATAATTTTAATTCCGGATCCGAAATATCCATTACATCTCTTAATATTCTTGATAAGAAGAATGGTTGTGAATTGGGTAAATCTATCTCTTCTACATTTTCACCGTTTATTTTAAGATAGTTTTTTCTTATCTCTTTTTTCAAAACTGTAAAATTCGTATGAAATCTACCATAATCATCAAAAATGAAATATAAATGACAATCTTTAACATTATTTATAGAGTAATAATTTTTAAAATATTTCTCTTTTGTAAGTTGATTATCATCTTTTAATGTCTTTATGAGTTCTAATGACTTTTCACTATTTATAGTAACACTATATAAATCTTCAACTAATCTTTTTCTTAAATCAATATTAATAGGACTATCATTATAAAGAATATTTCTTAAATAATCTTTGTTTATCCTTTTATTTATTATGTTATCATAAACTTTTACCCTTTTAATCTTCTCCAAATCAAACCAATTCAAAACATAAGTTTTGGATTTTTTACCAACATAATAGTTGGATGTCATTTTCATAAAATTTGTTTCAACCAAATAATCTATGTAATATTTATAGAATTTACCATATCTACTTCTTAATATTCTACTGTATAAATTAAATTTATAATCATCTACATCGTAGTCATCATCGGTGTTTAACTGAAATTTTATTATAATATCATTTATAATATTTAATAAATTTGAAGCTTTTAATTGTTTACCATTATATTCTACGAAAGGAACATTACTCAAATAAAGATAATTCTCAGGACAGAAAAATCCTACACCCCTTTTCATCATGCAAATTTCTTATTTATTGTATCAATGATGAATTTACATGTAGCATCTGTTGATAATTTATCATTGTAATATTTTATACTTTTTTCTTGATTGGAATCTATATTTTGTAATATGTTTTTAATTAAATCCGGTGTGATTTGTGAATAAAAATTAATTACATAAGCGGGACATTCTCTATAATACCAAATATCTTTATTCATATTTAATGGAAAATCTGTTACTACAACACATTCAGATTCAAACGATTCCATAAAACGAAAACTTTCTGGTATAACTTTACCCAAAGGGACAAATGATATTTTTGTATCATTTAATATTTGAAAATATTCGTCTATGGGATAACCAGTTCTAAAACTAGTTGTTTCTCTTATTATACCATTTAATTCTGGTAATTGTTTAACAACATTTTTTATTTGATTGACAAATTGTGTTCTATTGGGTGATGGTTGTCCACTATAAAAGTAATCGTATTTTCTTTCACTCAATTTCTTTTTTGGTTTTTCCAATTCATAAGTTACAAAATCAGGCATTACTAAACCAAGTGGAATAGGGAATATTTTCAGATTATCAAAAAATCCTTTTCTGGGATATGTTCTGAATACCAAATCAACTTTATTAAACCAACTTTTGAAAATACCATATTCATCACTTAAATATATGACGATATTTTTTTTATCTTTATTGTATAGTTCTAATGTTTCATCGTAACAACAAGATATAATTAAATTGTAACTATCATCAAAATGTGGTGATAATTTTTCTGCCACCCTTTTAAAATATTGTCTTTCACAAAAATTTGGCTCAACTTCTTTTGAAAAATTCCATATCATATTCAGTAAGATTAATTTTCCCTTTTTAAAGAAAAATTGAGGGAAAGTTTTTTTATTCTGAAAATATTTATTATCTTAATTGAAATGAATAAATATAGGACTTTAATAGTATCAGATACTCACATTGGTAGTGAAGAATCCAATGTTGAAAAATTGTACGACTTTCTTAAACAGAATAGTGCAGATATTTTAATTTTGAATGGTGATATAATTGATATTAAATACCTTAAAACCATTGGTTCTGAAATAAATGTGGATTGTCTTTTTGATATTTTGGAAATAGTAAAAGGAAAAGTCATATTTATAACTGGTAATCACGATTTCGATTTAAAAAAGTATTTACCTACTAATCATAATTTGATTATACGAAATAATTATGATTATGTTGATTTCAATAAAAAATTACATTTTATATCACATGGACATAAACTTATTTTCAATAATTTTGTTTCAGATACACCTATTATAGAAAGATTCATTAAACAAGTAATAACTTTTTGTAATCACTTACAAAAGGTACACACTGGTCACGTTTTTAAGAAAAATAAACCACTTAAAAAAGAGTTGGAATATTATGCTTTGACAGATTCTAGTCGTTCCATCGTTAAAAGTTTATTGAAGATAGTAAGTAGTTATAAGAATAAAATTAAAACATTGTGTAAACGTTTAACTGTTGATGGTGTTATTTGTGGTCATATACATTTACCTGAAATTAAAACAATTAAAGGTAAGTCTTATATGAATAGTGGTGATTTTGTTGAGAATTTTTCAGCATTATCTGAAACACATGATGGAAAATGGGATATAATATACTTTAAATAAACATGTAAATTTAAAGTGTAACTTTATATTATCAGAATGAAAAGAAAAAAATATTGGTTAATTGGTAGAACCAATTTTGTTATTGTAAAGTTTATGGATGGGAAATGGTTATTTTTCGATTATCAAAAGTTTCCCGACTATTGGATTTTATGTATAGGAAGATTTTGCATTTGTAATAATGCTGTAAAATTACATGAAGATTGGGCTAAAAAATAAATAAAATTATGAAAAAATTTGTATTAACAAGAGATGTAACAACCAAAGAATGTCATTGGTTAGATAATGATTTAAAAAAAGGTGATATGGTATACGAATATACTAATTATACATATGGTTGTATTTCACCAAATGGAAAAGCTTTTTGTGATGAAACAGGTTCTCCTTTTTTTGAATTACCATTAAATTCTGTTGATTTGGTATGATGGTAATTTTATTGATATTTATTTTAATATCAACCAGCCTTGTGTGGTTGTATATGTTTTATACATATGTCGTACCATTGATAATAAATTACATTAAAAAAACAAAAAAATATGTTCGATAATTTACTTTTTAAAGGATTGGGGTTAAAATGCCCCATTTGTGGCAAACCACTTAAAAAAACTTCTTCATTCGGAATGGATTGTGAAGATAATTGTCTTTATAATAAATTCAAAGAATCAAACCCAGAATATGCAGATTTCGATTTTGAAAAAGCTTCAGCACAAGAAAAGATTGATTTGTTTATGAAAATAATGCAGAAGAATGGGTTGTCAGCTGGGGGAAAAATTGGTGATAGTGTTCATGAAAATCTGACTAATGTATTAGGACAATTAGGTGATTTTTTGAATAAAATGAAAAAGGATAATGATTCAAAATAAAAAATATGATGTTATTTATGCCGACCCACCTTGGGATTATGGCAAAATGAAAGAAAGGAAAAAGGAACATCGTGGTGGAAATCCACAAAGTCATTACCAAACAATGAGTATCGAAGATATTTGTTCATTACCTATAAATGAAATATCCAAAGATGATTCATGTTTATTTTTATGGGTTACAAATCCAAAAATACAATTGGGTTTTGAAGTTGTCAAATCTTGGGGTTTCAAATACCAAACAATGATAACTTGGGTTAAAATTGATAATTCTGGTAAACCAATAAACAATGGAATGGGATTTTATTTTCGTGGTTCAACCGAACATATTCTATTTGCAACAAAAGGAAAATTTAAAATTCCACCGAACTTGAGATCCCCAAATATTATAATGTCTAGAAGAGATTCACATTCTAAAAAACCTATTGAAACTTATAATCTTATAGAAAAGGTTACAAACGGTGACAAACTTGAATTGTTTGCTAGAAATAAAAGAGATAATTGGGATGTATTTGGAAATGAAGTTGATGGATCTATTTATTTTTCAAATGAAACCGAAAAATAACGAACTCTTTCAAGTATTTCTTGTACAGCCCATAAATCTTTCAATTTAAGATCTCTTGTATCTAATTTAACTTCAGCACTAGAACCTTTCATTATTTTTCCATGTGATGTATTATATTGATGATCAAAATAATTATATACTACATCATTTGGATTAAAATTTATTTCTATTCCTAATTTCTCTTTAATTTTCAATAAATCATCGGATAAATTTTTTACGAAACCATTTTTATCAATGACACCATTAAATTTAAATTCAAATCGTCTTACTTTTAGATAACGATCACTTGTCATTTCTCCTCTATCATCAGTATCGGTTGATTCCAAAATAAAATCTTTAAATTTTTTCATAATTAATTTATTTCTTTTTAACTTCTGGTAAATACCAATCATCTTCTTTCAATTCTTTCCATGTCTTTAAAATCAATCTTAATCTATTTTCTGGTAGATTTATTAGACTTTTGAAAAAAGAAAAAGGTGTTTTTTTACCAATTCTATCATTCACTTCCTTATTTGATTTTAATATATCCAATATCAATCTATATTTTTGAATATTAGAATGATATAATTTATCCAATTCTTCATAATACGATTTTTGTAATACAGTAACAGATGGTTCAAATTCTTGTTCCATGTTACTATATCGAAGATCATTAAAGTTTCTATCTTCTTTAAGAAAATCGTTATAATTAAGTATCATATTACGAGTATGTTAATTCCACAACAACTGGCTCATAACCAAATTTATTCATCCATAAACTTGTTACGGTGTCCCAATAGTTATACAATCTACCACCATCATTTGAAAATCTTGAACCTTCCGCCGGATCCCTTAAATAACTGACTAATGTTATACTATTTTGAGTACAATATTGTGCAATTGATGCGTCATCAGCTCTAAGTGGCAAATCGGAAAAATATACAGAATTAATGTGACGAGGATCATCATAAGCTCTTACTGTTGGGTTATCTATTACTGGCATATTTAATTTATTATTTTTTAAGTATATATTAATTTTTAAATGACTTTTAAATACTTATCTAAAAAAGGTTCTATTTTTGATCTATCATCCATCGTATAGAATTCATTATCCATCCAATCTGATAAAGCGTTTTTCAATCCATCTTTCGTTTTGTGATATTGATTTGTCCTGAAATAATTTAAAATCTCAGCTGCATGTTCAAAAATATCTATTATTGTTCTTCCTACAAAATTTTCATCCATCAGAAATTGATCAATATTTTTTAAATACTTCATCAGACTTTATATTTTTTTGTAATATTTATCTATTATGTCTTTGACAATAAATAACATTTCATAGTATTCATCTTCAGTATCAAACATATCATCAAATTCTGGTACTTTTGTACCTATGGAATCAATGTCAACTATTAATTTACCATTTTCATCTATGAGTTTGAAATCTTTCATTTGTGAAAACACATTAAAAATTTCGGTAAAACTATCAATGTAATCTAAATCATTAACACCAAACATCTTATTCTCAAATAGTTTAAAATCCGTTATCAAATACATAGAAACTATTGTTATTTTTCATTATATATTAATTTCTACAAATGAAAAAAACGGGTTGGTTTCCTAAATATATAACATCGTAAAATAAAAATAAATTAATACTATCTATGTAGATATTCAAAAAATAATAACTTTTGTCATGATGAAAAAAGATTGTTACCACTGCATTAGATTGAGACTAGTAAACAGCAGATGTTCAGTAACTAGACTAATCATAGAAAATGTTCACGAAAATACTTGTGAATATTGGAAAGAAGATACTTGGATGACCCAACAAGAAATACAAAAGTCATTATTGAAAGAAGGGAAAAAAGAAGCATAAAAAAAGGTGACAACTTGTCACCCCTTTTCTTTATCTATTTGATTTATATTATTACCAACTCCTCTAAATAGAATAAGTTGATTATTATTCTCAAATATTTTGAAATTTGTTATCATTTGTATATCCCTATTCTATTATTAAATTTATATCCATTTTCTTTTAACCATTCTATAAATTTATCATCCAACCATATTTCTTGGATAGTTCCCTTGTATGAACTAGTTTCCAGAATTACTTCATTTTGATTTTTATATTTAAAATCCTTTTTATATTTTTCCGGTATCAGAGTAAAATCAATCACAACATCATCTTGTTTCGTGTCGTATTTTACTAAAACATTAATTGATGATGATGCCATATATTCTGCGAAAGGTTTAGAAACTTGTGCGTTGTAAGTCCAACTACTTTCTTTTCCTCTTTTGACAATAATTTCACCGAATCTTTTAAAGTCAGTTAATTCTTTTAAACCGGTTAAACGGAATAGATATTTTTTCAATTTTTCAGGATAATGAACCAAAGCGTCAGTTGGTTTTTTATCTTTTCCCCAAGTTTTATCTTTATCATATGATCCCCAATCACTTAAATCTAATTTGAAAGATCTATATAATCTTGTTCCGATTGGTGGTTTTGGTGCATTTTCTTTCAACCATTTTTTAACATATGGGTTTATTTTCTTACCAGCATCATTTGTATATCTAATCAATTCTTCTATAACATAATTTGGTATTTCGATATCAACATCGGATTTTCTAGCTAATAATTTTTCTGTTCCACCTATTATTTTCAAATCTTTTAAAACGTGATAGAAAACATAAACTTCCGAATCATATTTTTCTTTTTTATAATATTTAGGTATTTCTATTCCATCGTATGTTTTTGCAAAAATATCCATATCGTTTTCATCCATAACCAATGATTCAAAAAATGAATTTTGATTCACACTACCATAATTATCTAATTTATAAATATAGTTTATCAAATTATCAATTAAATCATCAATATTTTCATCTTTTAAATCAAAATATTTTTTAACTTTTTGTATCCAATCTGGACATTTTTCTGATAGCTTTTTAAAATGGTATTTATCGAATTTAAAAATATTTAAAGGTTTTGTTATTTGATAAATATAATTAGTATCAGGGGAAATTATATCTAATTTTCCACTTTTTCTACTTGATAATTTATTATAGATTCTAAATAAATAGCCGTTTTCATAATTCCAATCTCCACCATATATTATATGTCTATTAGAAACATTTTTTCTCATTTCATTGAAATCTAATCCAATTAAATTATTTCTGGAATTAAGAAAATATTTATTACCAATTAATGCTTCAAATGTCATTAAATATTTCATTGATAATTATTTATTTTTAAATATTTAATAATATTTTTTAAAACATTTTCTTTTTTATTGTATATAATAAATGAAAACTCTTTAAGACCAATATTGTGCTCTGTTGAGAATAAATTTACACCGTCTATGATTTTATATATATCAACTAAATTCAAAAATTTATCGAAATTATTAATAACATCAATATCCTTATATACTATATTACTTATAATCAACAAATTGTCAAGTGACAGAGAAAATCTCTTTTTGAGAATTTTAAAGTTTGGAATTTCGTGTTCCAGATTGTCATGTAACAAATTTGTCTTTTTAAAGTCTAATTTAAACTTGTCAGCTAAAATATAAATGATTAATAAAATAAGGTTATCATCACTTAATTGTGTATTATCTCTAACGATGAGATTTTTAAAAAACTTATATATCGTTACAATCGGTATCACTTTAATATCTAAAATGGTTGAATCAAATCCACATTTTTTTACAAATTTATTATGTTTGGAAATATATTGATACTTCTTTTTAAATTCTTTGAATTTGTCAATTTTATTCATGTATAGATTGATGATATTTGATGATATATATTAAAAATCTTTACAGATAAATTTTGTTATGTCAAAAATTTTTATTATATTATAATTAAATGATTGAAAAAATAAATTAATATGGAAAATATATCATTACCGAATATGATAAAATTTGTTGATTGGGTTTCAGATAATTCATATAAGAAATGTATAAATGGTGAATGGATACAATTGGGAAAGGGTGATTATAAAACGGTGGCTAATGATACAATTGAACTTTACGAATCTTATAAAGATGAAGTGAAGAAAAATAAAAAATAACAAAAGAAAGGGAAATTTATGAGGAACGAAAATCTATTAGAAATTAAATTTAAGGAAAGAACAGGCATGGATTTTAACAGATGTTATAAAGAATTCATGCCAAAATTAACTTGGTATTTAGCTAGTAGGATGACTAAGAATGTAGAAAAAGCGGAAGAATATTCACATAGAGCTTTTATACAGGGTTTAGAAAAAATTGACACGTACGATTCTGAAAAATCACAATTAATTACATGGTTAACACAAATAGCAAAAAATTTGGTAATCAAAGATTATAAGGATTCAATGAGAATTGATTCTGTATCAATTGATGCAGAAATTGATGACACACCGGGTATTATAAATATTATTGAATATGATACTGGTGATAAAGAAAATGAGATTCACGATGAAAATGTAAGGAAATGTGAAATCATTAAAAATACAATACATACTCTACCTTCCAAATATAGAACTGTAATGTTAATGAGGGAAGTTGAAAAAATGCATTACAAGGATATAGCTGATTCTATTCGTAAAACTACGAAATCATCTCTTATGAATGGAGATAAAACCAAATTGACAACACCCGAAGACTTTTTCTCTTTGTATATTGAAAATATTGGTTCTGGAAACGTTGAAGTTAAATTTGTATCTTCAAATAAGAAAGATGAGTTTATAAGAGTTGTGGAACCGGGTTGTGAATTAACCATAGTCAGACAAGATATAAAGTGGGAACGTTTGCCACAGGATGAATTTGATGTAATTTCAAGTAGTTCTTGTCACATTGTCTATGTAACAACCACAAATCTATCAACTATCAAGTCACAAATCAAAAAAGGTAGGTCTTTGGTAAAGAAAAAAGTTAAAAGACCATTTGAATTGATGAATGATTAATTTTTTTATTTAATAAACATTTACTATATTAAGTTTTATACCTTTTAGAAAAAACTATATAGATATATGGATGATGTTAGAAAACCGATAGGACCAGTTAGTGTGATTGAAGATCTTTATAGTAATCAATTAAACACGTTGTTAGATGATTTAATGAAAAAAATTTCATTGAAAGAATACGATCACACATCTGGTTCTACCTTTATTATTATATCTATAAGAAATTATGATTATAACCCAGTGGTTTTGAATGAAGTTAAACGTAGATATTTGGAAGAAGGGTGGGGAAATGTTTTTTACAAAATTGTTGATAGAGAAACAATCACTTTCCAACTTTACTTTCCTCAAATTAATAGTTCGTTATGAAAGTATTAATGTTATATTCTGGAAACTGGAACGACGAAATAGATGTTGATGGTTTTGTTATAATGGAACAGAATTTTGTAACATATATGAAATGTTTTTTGAGAAAATTCAATTATACTATATCGGTTGATATTGGGTTTAATGAAACTGTTGATTACGAAAATGGAAAAGACTTACTTCAAGAAATATCCTTTGAAAGAATTACAGAAAAAGAATCAGAAATAATCTCCAGATTTTTTGGTTCATCAAATGATTTTGGTGATAATCTTTTATTGTCAATAAAACAATCATCCATTGAAAACGGAATTGAAACATTCGATTTTGAAAAAAATGAAAAGTAAATATGTTTAATAGGAATTATGAAATAATTTTGATTGATATCAAACAAATGACACATAAGGATAAGGATGGAAATGATGTCAGAAATGAAATTTATGATGGTGAAGAAGTAGCTAGGTATCATGATTTTACAGTTCCATTTGTTGGTGATGTAATTCACAACGAAGGAATATCTTACATAGTACAAGAAAGACACCATTCAGCAGATTGCCCAAGTAGAAAAGTTATATTGGTTGAAGAATTAAGAGATAGTGAACAAAATGATGTTGTTGATGATAAACTCGTTAATTTATGACAGACGAAGTAAAGAATAAAATCAGAAATAGACTTATAAGTTTAGGAATTAATTCGAATGATGATGTTGATGATATTTTCAAAAGATGGAGTGAACCCCATCGTTTTTATCATGGAATGAATCATTTAAACGAACTTATCGAAAGATTAATACAAAATGATGAATGGGATGATGATAAATTATTTCTTACTATTATATTCCATGATATAATTTACGAACCTAATTTAATTTATAATCCAGAAAGACCATATTTTAACACCAATGAAAGTAATTCCGTTGGTTATTACATGAATAAAATGGTTAGAAATTGTTTTGAAGATGTTTGTTGTTGTATTATGGATACCCAAAATGGACCACAATCACCCCTTTCTGGAAAATTTATTAAGGAATATGACAGATATAATTTGTATTATGGTAGTTTTACCGAAATATTAAGAAATACAAAATTGTTATTTAAAGAACAACAATTCACAGATGTTTTAAAATGGAAAGTTAAGATAATAGAATTTCTTAATCAATACATTGATATAAATAAAAATGTAAAATATGTTATTGAATACATTTTGAATTGGACACCAAATATCGGTGTTTATGCCGGAACTTTTGGACCTTTTCACAAAGGTCACTATAATATTCTTGAAAAAGCCGAAAAAATATTCGACAAAGTTATTATTGCTAGAGGAACAAATCCCGAAAAATCCAAAAACGAATACGAATTACCAAGAATATTAAAATATCATCAAATTGAACATTTTGATGGGTTCCTTACAACGTTCATGGAAAAATTGGGTTACGACACCACTCTTATTAGAGGACTCCGTAATTCAACAGATTTACAATATGAAATGACACAATTTCAATATTTACAGGATATGAAACCAGATATTAAAATAATAAACATATTTTGTGATAAACAATATGAGCACATCAGTAGTTCAGCTATTAGAAATTTAATGAAATTAGATCCAGATACAGTTAAAAAATATTTATTATGATAACAGGAAAGAAAAAAGAATTTTATTGTAAATGTATTGATGATAAATTTAGTTCAAACAATAGAGATTGGAAATTAAATAATTTTTATAGAGTTGAATATTTTGTAAAACCGGATGAATATCATTCTTGGATATTTGTTATGGATGAAAGGAATTATAGTTATAAAACTTTTATGAATTTTAATGAATTTTCAAATTATTTTGAAATAGTTTCTGATCTAACTAAAAAACAAATAAAAGAAACACGTAAGAATTACACAATTTAAAAATTAATATTATGAATTTATTCGGAAGTAACAATCACGATTTCGATATGGAAAAACCAGTAATCGATGATGTTGAAATTACAGAAAAACATTCGTTAAATAACGAAACAATTATTAAGAAACAACACTTAACTGGTTGGGTGTGTAAAAAATGTGGTAAAGTTTTATGGTTGGATGAATGGCAAATGAAAGATTTACCAAAGGATATGAAAAAAGGATGTAACAATAGAATTGAAACAACCAAATAAACATATTATGAAAAGTGAAAAAGTTCAATTTTTAATCGAACATTTAAAAGTCCCGATGATAGTTGTCATTGATTCAATGTTTGTTGAATATAAATTTGACAAATCTAAAGTTACTTTGTTCAGAGCTAAAGATCAAGAAAAAATGTTAACCATTTTAGAAACCCTTAAAGATTTACCTGTTGTTATTGACAGGTGGGAACTTCTTAATAATGAAGAAATTAAAAGAGTAATTAAACAAAATAATTTAACAATATTATGAAAAGAATAAAGGTAGAAGAAATTACCAACTGGAAAGTTGCAAAGAAAACAAAAAATATTAAAGCAAAACCATTGTTTTCTGTAATGGTTGATAGATCTGTAACCAGTAAATTCCTTATTGATACATTAGAGGGTAAAGAACCATTGGGTGATGGTGCTGTCCTCTGTATCGGGGAAAGTAATGATGTTTGGCAACAAATGCCAAAGAAACTTTTAGCTAAATATCAGTTGATCGAAATCGATAAAGATGGTTGGATGGTGTTTGAACCAAGACCAGATAATTCTGTAAATTGTATTGAAATAACCAGACTGATTGAAATGAATGATGTTCATACATTTGTAGAATCCGATAATGAATTTTATATCATTGGACAGTGGGGTGAACAAACATCCGAAGGACAGATTCAAAGAGCTGATATTGGTGATTTTATTTGTCAAAATAGAGATGATAAGTCTGATGTTTGGATCGTAAAAAGGAAAATTTTTATTAATACATATAATGTTATTTCACAATGAAAGAAGTAGTTTGGTTTAAAATAGTTGACATAGAGAAATACAAAATAAAAACCCTTTTTCATGGGTTGAATGGATCTCGTGAATTACATTTTGGTAATTGGTATGTCGCTGAAAAGAAAATGGTTACTGATGGGACAACAGAAAGAAGTACAAAATACCTTTCTGGATTTCATGTTATCCCAAGTCATAAAGAAAGTGTGGAATATTTGAAGAAATTCAAAAATGTGAAAAATAAACACATTCTACCTTGTTATGTTCGTGGTTTGAGAAAAAAGGAACATAGTCCGTATAATGTTTGGTTAGCTGATGAAATTTTCCTAATAACGCCGGATATTCCAAAAAGTTATATATTTTCCGATTTTGATAATATGCATAATATATGAAAAAATTTGATAGAAGTAACTTGATTCTAATTGAAGAATTAGAAAAAATAGAAGATGAATACGGTTACGGTGTTGAATTTCGTAGTAATTATTTATCTAACATAGATGCATTGGAATGGTTACACAAATTAATCGATATGGGTGCAAAGGTATTTGTTGAAGAAGATACTGATGATAGATGTGAAGTTTGGATAGATATAAATGGGGTAAACAAAAGAAATTTGATAGAAATATTCTTGTTTATTGCACAATCTAAACCAGATGAATTTACAGAAGTCGATAGAAACCTTTTAAGAATATGGTGGGATTAAATTATGGAAAATAAGAAAATATATAACTTTGAAGTGGAAACACTTCATGTGGGACAACAAGGTAGATATGGTGATTCCAGATATCACTATATAATTAAAAACAATTGTGAAAACGATTGGGCGGAAAATGTTATATGGGATTTTTGTCAATTTTTACACAAATCTTATAGAAAAGATCCACCGAATTGGGCTAGTCCGATATGTAAAACATTTAAAAAAATTGCAGACAGGACTTGGGAATATGATGTAACAGAAGCTTATACAGATTGATATGAACGAAATAAATTATGAAAAATATATGCCTTTGAGTGAAAAATTTATCACATCGAAAGGTTGGGTCAAATCTACTTGGTATGGTGAACACAATATAAATTATATTCACAAAAAATTTAATTTGACAGATGATAGTTTTTATATCGAAATGAGTGTTCGTGGTGAAGATGTTGAAATATTTGAGGAAGATAATCAAGACAGACAATGTATATTTAGAGGTATTTTGAAAAATAACGAGGATCTGGAAAAAATAATGGGATTATTGGAGTTTGATTTTAATGATAAGTAAAGAAAGAGTGACATTTGAAGAATTTACGGATACATTGAAAAAATCTAAATACATAATATTTAGAGCTGAATTCGATGATGTAAAAATGTTCATAAATACGATGGGTAACAAATATAAAATCGTTAAAGTTAAAAGAGGTAAAGTGAAAACCAGTGTGGATGGTTTTAAGGGATATAGAGAATTAGATGTTAAATTTTTGAAATATTGGTTCGATGAATATAAATTAATGGTAGAATGAAAAATGAAATTTGTAAAAAACACAATTGGAAACGTCCTGTTTGTGGTAATATTGATGTATATGAAAAATAATTTCATATCATATAAAGATATTTATGATTCATCTTATATGGATGATGTTTTCTATGATAGGGAACTAAATGAATACTGGATTTTAAATACCCATGACAATAATGGAAAAATTAAAAGTGTAACATTTCAAATTGTAATAAGAAGTAAGGATAAAATAGAATTCGGAAAAGAATTGACAGTTTATAATGTTACATTACGTTCAAGAATCTTATTATCTTTGGGTATTAATAAAATAAAACCATCAATATATTGGGATAAGAGAATATTTTTATCAAAAAATTGTGGTAAAATTTTAAAAGAAATGAATACAGATGAAATTTTGGTGGAATACGAAAAGACATTAAAAGATGGGTTTAATGATGGGTTTTTAACAGAAGAAGAATATAAAACTTTACTCGATTTTTAATATAAAAGTGTTATGGAAATGAAAATATACGAAAGAGATAATTTCAAAGAACTGGGACATTGGTTTTGGATTGGTTTTAATAAAAAGAATAAAGAAAGTATTATTAAAACAGGATATCCTTTAATTTTAATCAGAACATTTATTTGTGATAAAGAAGAATCTGGAGAATCGTATAAAAAATTTCATGATGTAAATGAAAAAAGTGAAATTAAGGGTACTTTTTATTCTGAATTTGTTGATGGTCCTTTTTGTGTTGGTATGATGATTAATACAATAGAATTTTACATAACCGATAAATTGATGAATTCCGATTTTAATACACCTTATGAATTATTAAAAAATAATCCGGAATGATTGAAAGTAATTACATTATGTGGAAGCACAAAGTTTAAAGAATTTTTTTTGAATGTTAATAAATGGTTGACACTTCAAGGAAATGTTGTAATATCAGTTGGTTTGTTTGGTCAAGTTGATAATGAACCTATTTTACCAGAAGATAAGATTTTATTAGATGAAATTCATAAAGCTAAAATTGATTTAGCTGATGAAATATTTGTTATTAATGTGGGTGGATATATAGGTAGTTCCACCAGAAGTGAAATCGAATACGCAGATTCAAAAGGTAAGAAAATCAGATTTTTAACTGATGAAAAATCAGATTTTGAATTTTGGATTCACGATTTCTATAATCGTAAAATAACTGAAGATTGGAATGTTCTGGTTACTTCTGGAACATCAGGAAAAAATTGTTTTACTGGAATTTTAGACGGAACCCCATAAGTTATGAATATAATTGTTTTTAGTAAAGATAGAGCTTGTCAGTTGGAATTATTCATTCGTTCAATGAAAGAATTTTTCAAGGAATTTAATGATCATCAAATTAAAATATTATACAAAAGTTCCAATTATGAATTTGAAAAAGGATACAGAAAAGTAATTTCAATTCATAATGATTCAAATATTCAATGGATACAGGAAGTTCAAAATTTCCAAAAATCATTGATTAGTATAATTGATTTTAAAGATAAATATAGCGTTTTCTTTGTTGATGATAATGTTTTTAAAGAACCTTTTTCATTGGAAGATAAACAATTCAAAATATTTACCGAAAGAAAAGATATTTTAGCTTTATCTTTGAGATTACATCCAAGATTGAATTATTGTTATCCTGCGAGATTAAAACAAGTATCACCACCAATGGATAAGGATGTTGTTTTTAATTGGTTTGGCAAACCCGGTGACTTTGGCTACCCAATGTCATTAGATGGTCACATATTTGAAACCAGAAACATCCAATACTATTTTTTAAACCATAGATATAACGGACCAAATGATTTGGAAAGTCAGATGGCGATGCAACCCATCCCGATTCCAAATATGATTTGTTATGAAAAGTCACGAATAATTAATATTCCGGTGAACAAGGTTCAGAATTACAATAATAATGTTCATGGAAATATCCCAGCTAATTATTTGAATGAACAATTCTTAGCTGGGAAATTAATATCAATGGATAACATTAGGGGAATAGACAACCACAGTTGTCACCAAGAAATAGAATTACTTCTTATTGGCTAATTCTTCAATTTCTTCATTCAATTCTTCAACTCTAACAAGTAAATCCTGATATCCTTCATCACCAGTATACACTTGTCCACCTTTGAAATAGTTGTTAATTTTGTTTTCCAATCTATTTCTTATTTCGATTAATTCTCTTACATCTTCCATTAAATCTTTTTTAAAACCTGAAAATCAAAACCAATTACTTCATTCGTATCAGAAAGACGAATGTAAACGTTTTTCCTTGCAACTTTTGTTACAACACCACCTTTGGGGTATCTTTTGATAAAGAAAGGTTGAGTGAAAACAACCTTATCAGTCGGAAGAAACATATTCTGTTCAACTTTTTCATCCCATTCAGCCCAAAGGGTTGAAAGAATTTTGGGATCTGTTAACGATGTCATTACATCAATAAGTTTCCTTGTTTTCCTTTCCGTTTCTACATACCTGTCAATATTACGGAAAGCTGTAGGATGATAACCCATTTTACCACTTGCTTTGGCACCATTCCAACTTGTTGTATAGTTACCATTCGGGGTTTTAAGGGTGATGTAATCGTGCTGACAATTCAATGTTAATTTTTCCATTTTGGTTTTTTTAGTTTGACAATACAAAGGTATGAATATTTCTTAAAACAAAAAAATTATATATAGGATAAAATAAAGTTACTAAAATGAAACATATATCAAATTATAACGATTTCTTAAATGAAAATGAAACTCAAAAAATTGTTTTAGATTCAATTTGTTATGCGGAAAATTCAAAATACGATTACAGATGGGTTTTAAAAGTTAATACTGAAAATCCATTAAAATCTGTATTGAAAGTAGAACAATTACTTTCTGAATGGCGTGGAACACCGGGACAATGGTATGTTGGTACTCTTTTAGGTAAAGAAGGTTTTGGTGGCAATGGTAGAATGTCTGATGAGATTTCTATTGATTTTGGACAAAATTGGAGTGTTGCAGGTCTAATAGAGGCATTAGAAGAAGTTGAAAAAATATTGAATTTAAATAATGAATAATTACAGCCAATTCTTATTTGAAAAAATTATCAACGATAAAACATTATTGGACAGTATCGGTGCAAAAAAGAAGGAATCTAATATCTTTGGTGTAAATACCGATGATTTCAAATATATTGAAGATTTATATGATGATAAGACTTTTAATGACAAATTAAAAGAATTCAAAAAAGGAGAATTGGAAAGTACAAAAGAATATGAAACATTTTTGAAGAATTCATTAAATGTCAGGTATTTCCTTATATTTAAAGATAAACAAAGTGAATTGGAAAAACCCAAATATGTTTTCATTCAATTAAGAGAAAACGATAAATGGAAACCAATTGAATTATATAGTGTTAATTCTGATATGAAAAATTTTTATGATTTATTAACCAATAAAAAAATAGAAATAAAATATAAAAATAAGAATTATATTTATAATACAACTAACGGTGGAAACGACTGGACTCTACAAAATCTACAAAATCAAGACAACTCATTTAAGAAAATAATGAGAAGTGAAGAAATAAATAAAGTTCTTAAAGATTTAAATCCATCAATTGAAGAAATTGATTAGGAAATCATAAATCCGTATTCAAACATTTCAGTAGCTGTTGTTATTTCAACAGGTAAATCCTTCTTATCTACTTTCACGAAATCCATCTCAACTTCTTGTTGCATAATAATATTGAAACGATTTATTTGTTCATCCCTTTTTTGAATAAATGGTTCGTATTGTTTTCTCAACTCATCCATTCCATTCTTGAATATTTCTACATCACCAATTTCAAAACGACCATCTTTAACAATTTCTCTACCAGTTGGATCCTTTTTAGATGTGGTTTTACACAATTCTATTCTTTTATTTTCATATTCAACATATTCAGGATCAATATCATTCATAAAATCAACTTCTATTAAAATTTCATCTACTTTTTGTTTATTCTTATAGATTGCGTAAGCAAATTCGTGACTTTTATAATTGACTGATTTCATCAAAACATCGTTAATTCTTAATAATTCAAATTTTTTCATCGTATTTGTTTTTATTTTTTATATATTATCAATGTCGGGTTGTATTTAATTACTGGCAGGCATTGAATCCAATCTTTCGTCTTTTATTTTAAATCCTATTGGGGATGATTGGTTCAAATAATCATCTTCATCTGAATTGAATATTTCTGCAAGTGTTACACTTTTTTTAAATATAGTTTTCAAACCCTTGTCTTTAGCTAGTTTGTTAGCCTTATCGAGTCTTAATTCTTTAAATTCGTATTTGGTGATAATTCTACCTTTTCTTAATAAAGCTTTATCGATTTTTCCAATATCAGTATTGAATGTACATATTAATTGAAGATTCAAACAATCTGATAATAAACCATCCGAAATATTCAATATATTTGCTACTGGTGAGTTTTGATCACCCAACCTATCCTTTATAACGTTTTCTGCATCTTCCATTATAAGAATTGAATTTGGAAAATCCATTAAAAGTGATAAGAAACTTGGACTAGCTATTTGATAAGCTAATTCCTGTGGAATAAAAATCATTCTTTTATTTAATAAAGATGAAATATATCTAATATATGTTGTTTTTCCTGTTCCGGGTTTTCCATGAAATAAAACAACACCTTTACTATGGGAATTCCCGTTTAATTTACTCATTATTTTCTGATGAATATCAGAGAAATCATCATTGTAATAACCATTGATATTTATATCTGGAACATTAACCTTAAAAAATCTAATAAAAAGTCCATTCTGACCTTCACCAATTATTCCAATTTCAGAATTTTTAGTTTGTTCATAATGATTCTGAATGAAACTAGTAACTTCATTAAGTCTTTCTTTATTTGTTGTATGACAGTAATATAATCTAAAACTATACATATCTTCATTACCATCACTAAGACTGGTAACTAATAAATCCTTATCAATTACAAAAGTAAAAGAGTTTAGAATCATTAAAGATTTTTCATCTTTTTTATCGTGATAATCAGCTACTATAATATTTTCAGGAATTAATTTATATTTTTCCGTAAAAACATTAACAATATTAGGCATCTTGATAGATCCCAGATAACTGTTAGAAGGAAATACTTTATTCATTTCTACAAAAAAGAATATACCATCCGGATAATTTGTTCTGTTTTGTTGATATAATTGTTCTGCCTTGAAATTCTCATCTAGAAATACTGAACTTAGTGTTTTCATATTTTATATTAGTTTTCAGTTATAGTTGAAATAACATTGAATGTTTTTATAAAATGTGGAAACTAGCCTACTCAAATATATAAAAATAAAAACCTATGGAAAATTGTGAAATTGAAATCAAATTACCTGTCGTTTTTAAATCCTTAAATAATGTTGAAAATTTATTAATTGAAAATGTTTTTCAAATAGAAAAACCAACTTATGTCCAACCAAAACCTAGATATAAGTTTACGGTTAGGGGTTCAATTCCACCACAACCCAAAATAACAGATCTAATATTTACAATTCTAAAAAATGAATATGATGATAACAATAAATTTGTTTTTAGATGTTTAAAAGATTGGTATGATTTGAATTGGAATAATGAAACTGGACAATTAAATTATGTGAGGAGTTTGTTTGGTGAAATAATAATTAACTTTTTTACAAAGGAAGGTTATATTTGTGAAAAATATATTTGTCATAATTCACAACCAATAGATTTTGAAGATACAGAAGAATCGTTTAAACTTGTATTTTCTATGGAATTTTTTGAAACAATAAAGGGGAATTAAATCCCCTTTATATTTGTTGCTGGTAACGTTTTCACAATAGGCATTCATCCAATATTTGTTGCTGGTAATGTTATAGCAATAGGTAAAGCGGATGGTGTTTCAAAAGTTAAATCATCACCATAAGAAGTTCCAACGGTATTTAACGCTTTGATTCTGAAATGATAAAGAGTACCCGGAACAAGAACTGATGTATTATTATACTGACCAGAACTTAATTGTAGTGAACAAAAAACAGTATCATTTCCATTTACTATTCCAAAAGCTGCAGAATAGTCATATGTGGTTCCGGTTCCATATTCAAATGAAACTGTTGTTGGTGTTCCCAATGGATTAACACTACCATTAAGAGTTGCAAATGGTGGTGACACAGAATTCCAGTCAGCAATTACTCTAACTTCCTGTGGACCTTCCGGTGGTGGGGTACTATCATATATTCGAGCTGTATAGTTACCCGGTGGTAAATCTTCAATTATACAATTACAATCATTAATGTTGTCTGGTGGTTCATAAGTAGCATAATTAAATTCGGCATAAGGAATATTTTCAACAGAACGATAAAAATTACCATTTATTTTCAGATCAAGTCTGAAAGGTGCTATACCATCTTGAATATGTATTTTTATCACACCATCAGCTTTTCCATACGCGGATACGGGGAAAACTTGCCCCCAACATTTTAAATTTAAATTTTCCATTTTAAAGGGATTGTTTTTTAAATTTTTTATACATGGATAGGCATAAAAAATTATTAAAGAAGTGATTTGTTAGTTTATCTCTTAACAGGTATTTTTATCATCCGTTAAGTGTCCTATTTCGGACGGGTGAGTATCGATTCTACTTTAATTGAATCCCTTGTTAGGGTTAGTTTCTTGACACATTTTGGAAATGTTCAATTACACACTATTGAGTTACTGATATAAAATCAGTTTATTAGTACAATAGTATATATAAATTAATTTTTTGGAAAGAATTCATTAATCCATTTATTTTTACAACATTTATTAAAGTCAAAAAACATCAGTATTGGTAATTAAGGGTCGGCTTTCTTATTTTAACTTGTGCGGTATTATTCTTTTCGGAAATTCCCGGTTCAAGACCAAAGTTTCTTTTTTTCAGAACTAACCCCTCAATCATATCAATTTTTGTGAGTTTTTCCCAAATAGATTCAAAATCAGTATAGAAAACTTTAACTAACCAAATGTTTTCAGTTATTTGATAACTATATTCATTCTCACCAATGATTTGATCCTTAAACATATCGTACAACATATTCCAACGTTGTTCGAATGTTTTTCCTAACATATAATCACCATTAATGACGAGAATATCAAATATTACAAATTTATGATTGAATACCTTATTAGAATCATCTTTCTTTGACTTATTCATATATTCACCGACAATTACGTTCCATTTTTCGTTTGGGAATAAGTTACGAAATTCTGATGGTTGTAATTTAAATGTGGTGAGTTTATCTTTATGTCTATTCATTGGAATAAATTCATCTTTACTAAAAAATAAAGGTCCACAACTACCATTGAATTTTGGTTCGGCAAGAAATTCACCATCAAAGAATCCACCCTTATCATATTCCTTTAATTCGGATTTTGGGATTTTTCTTTCCGGTCTTGGTGGATAAATGTAACGATAATTTGAGTAAATCATAATAGATATATTTAATACAAATTTACAACATTTTTAGATAGAAAAAAATTTTAATATATACAAATATGATAACAAAATTCAATCTTTTTGAAAAACAACTTCAGTTATTTGATTTACCATCAACAGATACCGATATTGTTAAACATGTTATTACAAAACACATAACATCACCAAAAAACAATATTAGTCATAAGAATTTAAAAGATGAGTTTAATGTATGGTCTGATAAAACACATGAACTTTTATATGATTTTTATATAAACGATATTGATTTAGATTCACCAGATTTTTCCGATTTATTATATAATAGTAAAGATGAAGTCTTTGATTATATCAAAAAGTATCCAAAAAATATTTCAAAACAATGGAAGGAAGAAAATAAAAGGAAAGGAATTACGAAATTACTACAAGATATTGAAGATGATGATGATTGGTATTTGAATATAGATAAATACATAGAAGATTTAGACGAATTTAAAACACCTTTTGTCAAATCTTTAAATAATTTATTTGAAAAATGTGATTCCCAATACTTCTATGAATTGGAAAATGCAATTTATAATTCAGAAGATCCCAAAAGATTACAAATTTTTAGAGCAATTACATTACCATCAAATATAGAAGAATTGGATAATTATGATGGAATAGGGATATATTGGACTTATGATATGGATAAATCAGAAGCTTATTGGTCGAGATATCATAGAGATTTCATATTGGAAGGATGGGTATATACTGAAGGAATAGATTGGAGACAAACGGTTTACGCTTCATTATATGGATTGAAAGAAGAAAGAGAAATTAGATTATATTCAGAAACCCCAATTCAATTAACCAATGTTTATATGGAAAGTTCCTACGATGATTTAAATGATGATGTTGAAGAAAGACAAAGAATATCCAAATTATTCAATTTACCCTTGGATAAGGTTATGCAACATTTGAATGGAAAACACAGAAACATGACAAAATTAACTTTCGATGAACCTTTTTGGGTAAAGGCATAAAAAAAGGTGGGAATACCACCTTTTCTTTTTGTTTCGATTGATTATTCAGAAACTTTCGGATTCTTCAACTGAAATACCGGACGAATATCGGTGATGTATTCGGCAATGTTTCCCTTACCAACGGTGAAGGCCTTTGTGATACTACCTTTCTTAACGGTGATGGTACTCTTTACCTTGATAAGATTATCCTTTACTTCCTGTGGGATATCCTTTGCCTTTTCGATAGCGGCGGCGATTTTGTTTCCGTATTCGTTTACCAGATCCTTGTCGAGTGTGTATTCGTCAACGGTTTCGGTGATTTCACCATTGTATTTTTCATTGAGTTCGGCGAAAGATTCATCGGTCGGTTTGATATACCTGTCGGTGGGAACCACCATTACCTGATGACCGGAAACTGATGTGGCGATGAAAGATTCGGGATATGCTCCGTTTTTCTTATACTGTTCGTTGAATACACCGATACAGGCGGGTTTGAAGTCTGCTTCAACCATATCAAGTTTTGCCTGAATGGCGTCGAGTTCGGCTTTCAGTTCGGCGTATCTTTTGAGATCCTTATCAAACTGGGTATCTTCTACCTTTACGATTACTTTTTCAGTCTTTTTCTTTGAACCTGTGGTTGCGTTTGCTTTGGCTTTTTCGAAGAGATTCATAATTTTGGGTTTTTAGGGTTTAACGTTGTTTGAATTTGATGATACAAAGATACGGCGTTTAGCCGAATAAAAAAAATTATATGCTATATTGTTACAATTTTTTCGAATTTTAAATCTTCATACATCATACCATAATATACCTTATTTGGTCTTTCATCATCAAATGAAGTGAAATTTAATACAATACCTTTAGATTTCAAGTAGTTACAGAATTCATAATCACAACACTCCGAATCAAACTTCTGTGTGGTGACTAAATTTGTATGAAGAAACATATTTGGTGTTATTTCTTCTCTAAATTTGAATGATTTAATATCACCCTTTTTATGACCCATCTTTGTTTTGTATTGATATTGAGTGAAATGAAACATTTCACCTTGAATATAAAGATGATATATAAAGGTACAACCACCAATACAAATATCAGCGTGAGAACCGTAAAGTAGAGTTCTATCTGTAACGTCTTGTAAATCAGATACTTTTAACTTTGGTTGTCTTTGAATAATTTCCAATTGTTTTATATTCATATATCTTATTTTAGGAATAATTGACTTAAAGATTTATTCGTGTCTATCTTCTTGATAGCTTTTGCTAACATATCTGAACAAGATAAAACCTTAACTTTGGGATGTTCGTTATTTAATGGAATAGTATCAAGAACAAAAATTTCGGTTATTTTTGAATTTTCAAGGTTTTCGAAAGCTTTTCCTGATAAAATTGGATGAGTAACTAAACCACGAACCGTTTTAGCCCCTTTATCAATCATTAAATCAGCGGCTTTACACATTGTTCCAGCGGTATCTGCCATATCATCAATAATGATAACATCTTTACCTGTTACATCACCGATAAGAATCATTTTAGCTACTTCATTTTTCTTCTTACGAGTTTTTGAACAAATAACATAATCAACATCAAACTTTTCAGCGTATCTTGACATTCTTTTCACACCACCATTATCGGGTGATGCGAATTGAAGATTTTCAATTTCACCACTTTTCACCATTTTTTCAATGTGTGGCCAAAAAACATAAGTACCGAAAAGTTGATCAAAAGGAATATCAAAGAATCCCTGTATTTGGTCTGCGTGTAAATCAATAGTAACAACTCTTGTTGCACCCGCTGATTCTAAAAATTTGGCAATAAGTTTTGAAGCTATACCAACCCTAGGTCTATCCTTTCTGTCTTGTCTAGCGTAACCATAATAGGGTAGGATTACAATAATTTTACTGGCGGAAGCTAATTTTGCCGCCTGTATCATCTGAAAGAGTTCCCAATAGTTATCAAATGGAGGATAACAAGATTGAATAATATAAACATCTCTACCTCTTAAATTTTCTTCAAAAACTGGTTGAAATTCACCATCTGAAAATTTTTCTAATTTAACTTTTCCCATAGTTGTTCCTAAATTGAAACAAACTTTTTCTGTGAGATCTTTTGAAGCTGATCCGGAAAATACTTTAATTTTTCTCATATATAATGATGGTTTCGTTTTTTGACAATTTGGATTCTTTCTTTATACAATCTTTACAAATTATATTTCCTTTCCAATTCTCTATTGGGAAAAGACAAGCGTCATAATATTGTTCAATATGTTCATTACAGTAATTACATTTAACATGTGTTAAATTAAACCACCATTTTTTGAATTTTTTCATAATGATATTATTTTATTGTGGATGGTATTCAAATCTTTTTCCAATTGGTTGTTGTCACCATTGTTTTCTATAATGAAATCAGCAAATTGTTTTTTATATTCATCACTTGTTTGTGCTGATATTCGTTTCATTATTTCTTCTTCTGAAATCGAGTTTCTTTCTTTTATCCTTTGAATACGAATATCCATATCAGATATTACTAAAATATTTAAATCGGTTTTCAGTTTATCTTCACTATCAAATAAAATAGCTGATTCAAATAAGGTATAATAATCATCTATTAAAAAATCACACCATTCAAAAAATTCTTTTCTAACAAATGGGTGTACAAAAAAATTCATCTTCTTTCTAGCAGATTCATTATCAAAAAGTAATTTTATAAATTTATCTCGATTAAGATTAAAATGTTTATTTTCAAAAATATAAGAATCTTGACCGAATTCATTAGTAATTAAATTTCTTAATTCAGAATTCGTTTCCATCAAGATTTTACCTCTTACATCACTATAATAGGTGATAATACCAAAATTTAATCCAAATTGACGGCAAATGTAACTTTTACCCGATCCTATTCCACCTGTTATGCCCACTTTTTTCATATATTACAAAATTAATCAAAATTGTGGAATAAAAAAATTTATATACCGACGTTCCTTTAATATATAAAATAAAAAGTATTTTAGGTAATGACAACATATAGTTATTCAATAGAAATAGACAAAAAAGCAGGTTATTGGTCAAAAGATAAAAGTGTAGATAATGGGTGGAGAAAAGATGGATTACAAAAAAGATTAATATTTTTCTATACTTATCCAGAAGATGCACCAACTGTCGTGATATATATTGGTAGTTGGTATCATTTTTTCGAAAACGCAGATATGACATCATTGGATCCTGATAGAATGTTTCTTTCCGATGAAAAAATGTTAAAAGCTTCAATTAAAGAATATTATGAATATGATTATCCCGAAGATAGAATAGATTTAAAGGGTAATAAATTACCTAAAATTACAACAAGAAATATAACATATAAAGAAACATTTGAATCTCCAAGAAATCCAGATGGCACATTGAAAATTCAGAGTGGTTTTGAACCAGATAATCCTTTTGATGCATCATCTTATGATAATGTTGATAAAGCATTATCGGTGTATTATGACATAAAAACATATCAATGGATTGATCCAGCTGACGATGAACCAACTAAAGAAGAAATAGCAAAAATGAATGTAAGATATATTGATGCTGTTGATACTGGTGTTCTAATGGCTGATGTAAAGATAGAACCATTATCTATACAGAAAGATCAAGATAAACAAAAGGAGAATGAAGAATTAATAAAACACATGGAAAGTTTAAATGCGGAAACAGTAACATTAACAAAAACTATTGTGGAAATTAAAAATGGGGTTGTTATGCCACCACCACCTGTAAAATTGGAAGATTTCGAACCGGGTGGATTATATGCTTTTATGACCGAAAATCAAATAATGAAGAAAATGATGGTGATGGGATCTGGGATGATGCCCGGTCCACTTGGATCTGTATCCAAAGTTGATGAAAAAACAGCACATTTAATAATTTATGGTAAGGAACCAATGTACGATGCAAATGGAAAAATTATTGATAATGAAGTTACAAATCCAGAATGTGTAAACAAAGAAAGAGGAATTCCGGACACTCATCCAATGAAAGATAAAATAAAAGAGATGAAAAAAGAACTAAAAGATGCTTTTATGCAGGTTTGTTATAGAGCTGCTGAAATAACAAAAGAAATGAAAGATTTAATTGTAAAGTTAGCTTTAGCTGCACCAGCTATGGTAGAAGCTCTTTTACCACCAAAACCAACACCAACTACTGCTTTGGCAATTCTTCAGAGTATGATGTCAGATATAAGTAAATTAGTTTCGATAATATCTCAAATAACACCATTTTTAGCACCATTACAAAATTTTGCATTTGTATTACCATCTTTAGGGATGGTAACAACAATATTTGGTCTAATTTTAACACCCATAAAAGCTCTTAATGCAACTTTGGGTGGATTTAAACAAATTTTAACTTTTCAACAAATAATAACAGGATTGATAGGACAAGCAACCCAAGCCGTTGCTGAACAAGCTGCAGCTGCCGCCGCTGGTACTTCAGGAACATCTGGAACAAACGGAACATCCGGGACACAGGGTGGAAATAATGGTGGGGGTGGAACGAATGGTACATCAGGAACTCAAGGTGGAAATACTGGTCCGTCTAATGAATTCAAAATTTCACTTCAACAACAAGGTTATAGTGGTAATTTGAAAGTTACAATAAATTCAGAAACCCAAATTTTAACAGCTAGTTCGTGGACACTTGATATTTTATATCAATACTTATCAAATGCATTCCAATCACAACAAACTAGTGGTAAGATAACTTTGAGTAATGCTTATCCTTATATCTTTGTTAGGGGAAGTCAAATAACGGTATCCGCGGATCCACCTTTAATAGTTTCTTAATATCTTTGGTTTAAATATACCATTTGGGAAAAAATGAGTTATTTTATTTAATATATAGAATTATGTTAACAGATGAAACATTTCAATTAAAATTAAAAAATGTTCACGGTAATAAATATACAACTTTAGAAAAATATATAAATTACAATCAAAAAATTAAAATAAAATGTAATGTTTGTAATAATATATGGAAAATTAGTTGTAAACATTTATTATATGGAAGAGGGTGTCCTAAATGTGGAATAATAAAAAGAACAAAAACAAAAGAAGAATTTAAAAACGAATTAATGAATATTAACGATAATAAATATGAATTAATAGGTGATTATATTAATGCAAAAACAAAAACAAAAATAAAATGTAAAATTTGTGAAAATGAATGGGATGTTAAACCCACACATTTAATAAGTTCAAAATCCGGATGCCCAAAATGCAATAATAAAGAAAGTTCTTTAAGACAAAGAAAATCGAATGATCAATTTTTATTAGATTTTAATAAGGTACATACACAATATAGTATAATTGGAACATATATTAATGTAAAAACACCAATAGAAATAAAATGTAATAAATGTGATCTTACATGGAAATCAATTCCAAATTCGTTATTAAATGGGAATGGATGTCCTTTTTGTAAACAATCAAAAGGAGAAGAAAAAGTTAAAAAATATTTAGATGAAAATAAAATAAAATATATTTATCAGTATAAAAATGATTGTAAAGATAAATATATTTTACATTTTGATTTTGCTGTTTTTAAGGATAATGAATTATTTGGATTGATAGAATATGATGGTTTTCAACATTTTAAATCAGTTAAATACTTTGGTGGTGATGATAAATTATTAGAAACAAAGAAAAAGGATAATATTAAAAATAAATATTGTGAAGATAACAATATTAAATTATTAAGAATACCTTATACAAAAAGGAAAAATATAGATGAAATAATTTCAGAATGGTTAAAACAATAAACTGGCTTCATCATTCCATCTTGTATACAATTTACAATCTGGTCTAAGTATTAAATATTTAATATCCTCTTTTACATCAGAAACATTTGTTTCTCCCATACAATTATCATCGATAACAACAGAAGTTCCATTTACAGAATAACGAATAGCACCAAACGAAAGTTTTTCAAGAGGATTTCCGTTTTCTTTAATATACTCTTTGATTTTGTTCATATATTCATCGGAACACCTGTTTTCAAGAATCCAGTTGTTTATCTCTTTTTCCTTTTCGGTTTTTGGATTGTTGACAAAATAAAGAACCCTGAAAGTTATTTGATTTGCACCCAATTCTTTAGCTTCTTTGAAAATCTGTTCTGGTGTAATACCATTCTTCTCATAAAGGTTTGTCATATTAATAGACAACCTTAAAGTGAAATTGTATTTCTTGATAGCTTTACAAGTTTCTTCAATATCCACAAAAGCTTTCTGACTTTTAGGTTTCGAATAAAGAGCATTATTTTCCGAATCGAAAAGATCAAAAAGACTTAGGGAAATGATTTTAATTCTAACAAAATCCCTCAACCAACGAAGATTTGATTCACCACCATTTTCAGCCCTTTCGGTTAAGAAACAACCACTTGTTTGCAATTCACATTTGACAAAAGGACTGGGTAATGATTTATTCACTTCAACCACAGTTCTCATAAAATGTTTATTGACCAAACATTCACCATTTTCACCAGTGAAAATAAGGTCATTACAATCATTATCCCTTGCGTATCTCATAGCGTCACGATAATCGTCACGATATAAATCTTCAAATTGGAAATTCTTTTCTAACTGATTTTCGTATGGACTATCATGAAGTTTCGATACACAACACGAACAATCATTAGGACATCCACCGGGAACTAAAATTGAAAGACTTTGTGGTTTCATTTATTTATTTTTATTATTATTGATAAATTTGATTAAATCTTCTACATATCCCATATCTTCAAAACAATCATCCAACCAGTATATGATATAATCAATCATATTTTCCTTTGTTTTGAATTCTTTGTACTGTTTACTAATTGTTTCATCCCAACATGTTGTGGTTACAATAGTTTGTGCCAATTCCTTTCTTGTGAACATTTTGGCAACGGTATCAACATCATACCTATTGACATTCAATTCCATCTGTTGTTCAACTGATAAGGTAGTTTCCATTGTCTTACTTGTTATACCAAATAACGTGAGTGAAATCTTTACGTACACTTTTATGTTTAATATCAGATGGATAAATGTCAATATTACTTTCCATTAATTTACCATCAATTTCTTTAGCGTAATTTCCAGATCCATCATAATCAATAAATCCACCACATTTACAATTTCCAATGAAATTTTCGATTGTAAATAAATCACCAAATTCCAATGGTTCTGAAAATTCTGGAATCATCAACATCCTTCTTTTCCTGTTTAATTTACGAACTTCATCAATTTCTGGTTTACGAAATTCACAATATTCATCCCAATCACCACCAAAAATACCGAAAACACTATCCGACATTTCTTTTTTCTTCTTATCCCACCATTCATTTTCCTTTTTTTCAAGGATTACATCGAGTTCTTCAATTCTTTTTTCGATTTCTTCAAGTGACATAAAATATTGTTTTAATTTGATAATACAAAGATACGAAAGCTATATGAATTAAAAAAATTAAAAAGAAGAATGACAATTAGGACAGGTTTTATATTCTATTATTTCTTCTTTACTGAAATATTCATCACATTCCTCACAATAATGATAATGCATCATAACATAAATACCATTTGCCACCATTCTTGCGTTTTCCTTATCGTAAAGACAACCACTGGTCCAACATTTATCTTTTCTTTTATCTGAATCTTCTTTAGATTCCTTTTTTAATGGATAAATTGGACATTTGAGACAGGGTGCAATTTCATAATCCCAAATTATTTCTTTACCTTCGAAAGTTATTTTGTTCTGTTTTATTTTATTTTCCATTTTAAACTTTCTTTATGAATAAATGACTTTTCGAAACATTTCGGACATTCAAAAACAGATGCAGTTCCACCAATATTATGACCAATTCTAACAACATCATAAACGGTTTCACCTATTATATCATTATCTTCTAATTCTTTGTAACAATAAGGACATTCATAAGGCATTGTCTGTTCCCTATAATCGTATAATTCAATTGACATTTTTCAATTGATTTAAGTATTGTAAATTTTCTTGATAATATTCTACTACAACAGTTTGCAAAATACATCCCCTTTTAATTCCTATATCTTCTGGTTTTACTTTACCTTTAATAAGGAGTTCACAAGATGTTGTTTTATCTTCATTGATAATAAGTTTACTACAACCAAATTCACCTTTTTCATCACCATGATTACACGGACCTTGAAAACAACAGAGACCACACCTTACACATTTTTTCATATATCTATTGTATATAATTCATCATCAACGGGTAATGTATCAATAAATGTTACACTAGTATCATCTTCTTTGTAACCAAATGTTTTAAAGGTTCTTATTTCAGGAATTCCTGTGTGACCAACAATTTGGTGAAATCCGAAAATTGGTTTCTTGGATATTTCTTCTTTACCAGCCCAAAGAGGTCCACCAACTTTCTTACCCCAACCACCCTTTGTTCTGTTTGCGGAACACATGAAAACTGAATCATCTTGTAATTCCCACATGATATTTAGGATATCGGAAATACTTTCACTACCATTAAGGTATTCACGAAATCTACTTTCTTTGTTTCCTTTAATTTTGGGCATTACATAGTGTTCCCACCACCCACGATGAATTCCAGCGTGTGTCCAAATATAATTTTCATACTGATAGGAAAATTGGAAATATCTGTAATTACTTCTGAAAATCTGATTTAAATCATGTAACATTTCATCCCTTGAACCAGTGACATTATCCCTACCATAATTCATTGTATAATAGTAAACGTCATGATTACCCCACAACAAAACAACCTTATCTCCGTATTCTTTCTTGAAATCAATAATTTCTTTCAGATTTTCAACAATCGGAGCATGTTTATCAAATGAATCAGTATAATCACCAACAAAAACAACTTTATCAATTAAATCCATAATCTTTTGGATATAATCTTTTGTTGGTGTTACTGTACCAAATAAAAGAAGTTTCCAACGGTCTGAACCGTGAATATCACCAACCGAAACAAATTTTTTCATAATTTAAATTTTGACAAAGGTAAAACAATTTCCGTGAATAAAAAAACCACTTTCAATTTTTAATATATAAAAATAAAAATCAATATGAAACATATTTGGAATGATGATGAAGAAAAATTTTTAAAAGAAAGTTATCCAACAATGGGTATGATATATTGTATGGATAAACTGAATTTAAATAGAATACAAATTCAAAATAAAGTAAGAATTTTGAAATTAAATTTGAACGATAAAGTAAATATTGAACTTTTTAAAAATATCGATACAAACAAAATGTCATATATTATGGGATTATTATGGGCAGATGGTTGTATGTCGAAAGATTCAGAAACAAGTTATTATATAAGATTAGAAGGTAATATGGATGATATGATTTCAATAGAAAAAATTATTTACGAAACGGGTAATTGGAAAAAATATATCAGACAAAGAACACGAAAAGGGAAAAAATGTAAAAAATCTGTTATATATCATATTGGTTTTAAAAAATTACATGATATTTTCAAAAGTTATGATTTTCATTACAAATCAAATTCATCACCATTTAAAATTTTAAATATTATACCGGAAAATTTAAAATTTTATTTTTTTAGAGGTATATCTGATGGTGATGGTTGTTTTTATATAAATAAAAAAAATGGAAATTATCAATTTTCTATTTCTTCAACATATGAACAAGATTGGTCTTATTTAATAAATTTATGTAAATTTTTACAGATAAGTAAATACGGAATAAAAACCACAATTAACGAAAAAAAGAAAAGTAAATCATCTCAATTTAGAATAACTAATAAAAGAGATATAGTAAAGATTGGAAATTATATCTATAATAATTTCAATGATGATAAAATAGGATTTGATAGAAAATATAAAAAATTCAATCAAATTTTAGAATCATAAGTCAATGAACATTTTTATTAAGCCTTTTAGTTCTAATTCTTCTTTTGAATTTGGTCCAAAGAAATTTATGATAATTGTGACCGATTTCACACAATCTAGAAAATTCAGTTGAATCAATTTTCTCTTTTCTATTTGGTTTCATATCTTTCGAATTAGATTACAAAGATACGAATGTTTAATACAATAAAAAAATATTTATCTCGCCATTCTAAACCAAGAAACAGTAGTTTGACCCTTTATTTCTTCGACAACTTTATCAATCATAGCTTGACCACCACTAATTATGTCTTGTGCGTTATAATTGAAGTTACCCGGCATATTGAAATTAAAACGACCAATTTGTTCACCCATTCTAACTCTACACATTCCGATACAATATCTTTTAAACATTTCAAAATCAAACAATTCTTCTTCTTGAATCCTAACACCACATTCTAAAATGTGATTTGATTCACCGGGATAAGAATTTAAACTACCCAAAAAATTAAGTTGTTTATTGATAGGGTTAAAATTGAATTTTACAGTATCCTTTGTTAATTTGTTTATTTCATCAGAAAAATAACTGATTACAGAACGATAAAGAGCTAATTCACCAGCGGTTGTTACAAATGATGTAAGGAATGGTTGATTCGTAACACCCAAGTTTATGGAAAGGTTTGGAGCTTGAATACCAATTCTAAATAAAGACAAGTCGTTGATTTTCATAATTCTAGAAATAGATTCAACTTCTTCTGGCATTATAAGATATTTGAATCTCGAATAGGTTTCGAACAATAACATATCTTTTTTCATAAAATAATAAAACTTCTGAATAGAAAATTGATAATTTTTATAAAAATATTCCAATGCTAATTCTTTGACAACACGTTTTACTTCTTTGTCATTTAATACTTTAGGTAAAGCACCAGAAAATGTTAAATCCGCTTGAATTATATCTATTAATTGTTCTAATGTGATTGACATAAACTTATGATTGTTTTTGTTTATATATTAATTTTTGGATTACCAATTTAATATATAAAAGAAATAAAAAACACCTATCTTATGGAATTCGGTATACTCAAGTTTTATGAATATGTAAAGAAGAAAAAGTTGAATGAAGAAAATCAATCTACTCAAAAAACACAAGATCTTGAGAACGAAGGTATTTTAGTTATTGTTGATGTTCAAGGTGAATTCGATGAATACACACCAAAAGGTTTTGAACAAAATATAATGAAATATTGTGAAGAATTTCCAAAAGATGATATCAAGGGTGTTTATCAGATTTGGGATGCTAATAAAGCTACCGGGTTTACATATACATTTCCAAACCAAGTTTTAGATGTTAAAAAGAATTATGGTACAAAATTCAATCCAAATCTTAAACAGATAACGGATAAATTACCACAAGATGCTAAAGAAGGTAAATTATTCAAATTCAAAAATGTAAATAAATATATTGTAAAAGTGAATAACAATCATAAATGGTTTTATGTAAATGAAGATTTATATAATTTATACCAAAAATTAAAGGGTAAGAAAGTTATTGTTATCGGCGGCGCTGACACAGAATGTTTAAGTGATGTATATGTTTCGATGAAATCCTTTGGTGTTATTCCAGTATACAATCACAATTATATTTATAATGCATCAATGAATGATGATATGGTAGCAACCGATAAACAAAATATTTAAATAGTAAAATATAATTTTATATATTTTTGTGAATTTATATATCTTTTAGTAAAACATAAATTGGATATATCAGATATTTTTTCAGCCGGAATATTATTTTTAAAACCCTCGAATATAGATATTTTATGATCTATGGTTGGATAATTTTTATGATGATAAGGAAGATCAAAATTATTTTTAATATATTCATTATCATAATAATCATTACCATCCCATAAATCAATAAGTTTATTTTTTATTTTTCTTGTTAATCTATATACCTTTCTTTTATAAATATCATAATCTTTTGTTAATACATTGAATCCCATTTTTAAATAATATTCAATTTTAATTTTTTTCATTTCATCTGACATCATTGGATGTGGTGTTCCATAATTTAACATACTTGTTATTTGACTCTTATTATAAAAATCTTTTGACAAAACATAATATTTTACTTCATGTTTTTTTAACATTGTGTTTTCTCTTTTATTTTTAACCCAATTTAATTTAGAAACATTATCAACATTATATTTTTCTAAACACGTTTTTATGTAATTTTCTTTAGATTTTATACAACTGTTATTATCAATATATGTTTTTTTAAATAATTCTCTATTATTATAATTTTCATCACCGTATTTTTCTTTACTGGTTAATTTGTTTTTAAATCTAGAACAAGTTGTGCTACAAGTATAGATATTATAATTTTTATAAGATTCCATATATTCTCTATAATCCATTTCTTTTTCATATTCACAAATATCACATTTCACTTTAATTTTTTTGTGACTACTTTTTGATAAATGTTCAGGAGGAACTTTAATAATATCTTTTAATTTTATATTATAACCAAGATTTTTATAAAAATCTAAATTCTTTTTTGTTATAATTATTTCAACTTCTTTCGTTAATATCATTTATTTTATTTTTATTTTTATTAATTAAATCTTTGATACAATTTTCAACAAAAAGAGATTTATTTAATGACATTTTTTTGGATATTTTATCAAATTCAATTAGAATTTCCTTTTCGATGGTGAATGTTCTCGTTTTTTTCATGTGTATTGTTATTTATTGTTATATATTAATATTTTTTAATCAATTTTTTCCATAATATATAATTAATTGACCCATTACTTCCAAATATATAATAATCCACATCAATAGTGGAACTTAAAAAATAATTATATATTTTATGGAAAATGAAAATGAAAATGTATTCGACAAACAATTAACCAATGGTTTTGAAACAACCACCATCGGACCCGATGCTCAAACACCCACAACAGAAGAATTTGAAAAAGCTTATGAAAAAGTTAATGAGATGAAAAACAATTCGGAAAATCAACCTGAACCAGAACCAGTACATAGGGAAGGGAAAAAATATGAAAGTCAACCACTTTCGGATTTTTTGAATAATGATGAAGATACAAAAACAACAGTCAGAGATTTAACGAAAGAAGAATCAATATTAAATGATTTGAAAAAGAAAAAAGAAAGTCCAAAAACTTTTAGTGAAGAAGAATTGAGAGAAACATTATTAAATTGGGGATTTGTAAATGATGTTATGTCAAAATTTAATTCTATGATAAATGAAGAAGCTAAAGATTTTTTAGAAGCAACTAAAAAAGCAGAAGAATGGGAAGATGATGAAGATTCACCGACAATATTTATTAAATTGATACCATTTGGTGAAAGAGATAGAATATTATTCAAAGAAATGTTATTATCAACAAGTGAAAGAAGAAGACCAATATACATTGATATAGGTGATTATGATTTCTTTTTTGAATATTTTGACTCTGATCACAATCCTATTTTCAGTTTCAATAGAAAAAGTTTTATGTTTTTCTTTAATAATGATGTCGTTAAATTAAAAGAATATATTAAAGAAAATAAATGTTCCTTTGGTGGACACACCAGATATACCCTTTCAACCGAAAGACAAATAAAATTTGATGATTTAATTGTTGAAATTATAGAAAAGAAGAAAAAGGATGATAAAACTGAAACAATAAAGGATGATGTTATCAAAGAAGAAGTGAAGAAAGAAGTAAAGAAAGATATTAAGAAAGAAATTGATAATATTCAAAAAATGGAAAGTTTTTCTATTATTAAAAAGGTATACAAAGTGAAATTTCATGTTATAGAACCATTAATCATCACAACTGATAATCCGGCAAAGATTTATGAAAAATTCGGTGACAGTATATTGAGTGTTAAAGTAATAGGTGAAGGTATTGGTATATAATTTTCGACAATAACATGACAATTTTAAAACTTTTTGTTTTTTGGTAACTATAAATATTAGTAATTAAAAAATAAAAACAAATTTTAATATGAGAAAAAACACAAAAAATCAGAAGGCTGTTAAGGCTGTTAAGGCAACAAAGGCTGTAAAAACTTCAAACGTTGTAACAAAGACAACAAAGACTACTTATAGTCCGGTTGCAAAGAATGTTTATTTCGATGGCCGTAGTTATCGTACCCGTATCACCGTAGGTGGTGTTTGTAATTCTAGGAATTTCACATCAAAGACGGCTGCTATTCGTTGGAGAAATGAAGTTAGGAGGACCATCGCTTAATCATTTACGATTTAACAGAAAAAACCGAGTTC
>Ga0247842_10000806_pt1 | contig 59381 bp, 61 predicted proteins | sample LaCruzMarch2015__3_FD_192411 | JGI IMG/M metagenome (GOLD analysis project Ga0247842, IMG submission 192411) | Freshwater microbial communities from meromictic Lake La Cruz, Castile-La Mancha, Spain - LaCruzMarch2015_19m | ecosystem: Environmental > Aquatic > Freshwater > Lake | place: Spain... | reverse complement strand
TGCAGATTTTTCCCCTTCATACCCCTTAGAGGTATGATAAAGGAGTCTCTCTTGAATATAAAGAACAATTTTGGGACCCGCTGTGGATAATGATGGATAACTCCTTCGGAGTTACCCACATTCTCCATAGCACTGCTACTAAAAGATTCACTAAAAACATATTATACGAGGAGGTTGTTGATGATTGATAAAGAACTCTTAAGTATTTTAGCCTGCCCTGCGTGCAAGGCAGATGTGGAATTAAAAGACAATAGGATATGTTGCGTAAAATGCGGAAAGAAATATCCTATTAGAGATGGGATACCGGTAATGCTGATAGAGGAAGCGGAGGGATAAAAAGTCCCTCGTGGCGCTATGGAAATAAATAGGGCCGCTCGGGATCAAATTTTGCTTCGTCCCGCCCTTTTGGCGGGTATGCTACGAAGACTCGCTAAAAGGGCGGGGCTTCTCAAAATTTGGGAGGTTTTATGATAAGAATTTTAGTAATCCATGGACCTAATTTAAATCTACTCGGTAAAAGAGAACCTGAAATTTACGGCAAGGTCACTATTGAAGGCATTAATGAAAAACTAAAGGAAGCCGCAAAAAAGAAAAAAGCTTCTCTTGAGATTTTTCAATCAAATCACGAAGGCGAAATAGTAGACAAAATAGGCAAGGCAAAGGATAAATACGACGCCCTCCTAATAAATCCTGCTGCGTACACGCATACGAGTGTTGCCATAAGGGACGCTATATCGGCTATGGACATACCTGCAGTAGAGGTGCACCTCTCTAATATTTATGCGAGAGAGGATTTCAGGCATAGTTCATTGATAGCGTCTGTTGCAAAAGGCCAGATATCCGGGTTTGGAGTGGACAGTTACCTGTATGGCCTTGACGCTGCAATAAATCTTGCAAGAAGATCAATTTCTCTGGCCTAAAGGCCAGAGAAATTGATACTGAGCCCCGATTTATCGGGGCGAATGTATAATTTTATGAGCTATATTGATAGGCAAAATAAGCTTATAGCGTATCTGAAAAAAGAATCTATCGACGCCTTTTTGATTAGAAAAAAGGAAAATATCGCGTATCTCACTGGCTCAAGAGGCGAGAATGCTATTCTTTTTGTTTCTCCCGAAAAAAATACATTAATAACAGATTTAAGATATAAGAAGGAGTATGAGAAATCTGCCAGAAGATGTTCTGTCAATGTTGCTGAGAATAAAAATCCATGGGAAATTACAGAAGTCTTTTGCGCTGAAACTCATTCAACTTTTATAGGATTTGAGGCTGATAATTTTACCTATCAGGAGTATGTAAATTTAAAAAAATGCCTTGGCAAAAAAAAATTAACTCCATTAACGCAGGTCGTAGAAAATCTGAGGGCAGTAAAGGATAAAATTGAAATCCATAATATAAGGCAGGCTTGCAAATATGGAGCATATCTTATGAATTATGCAGTTAGAGTCTTAAAGCCCGGTGTTAGCGAAAACAACGTGAAACGCTCGATAGAATCATATGCTTTAAAAAATAATTTAAACCTGGCGAACTTTGACATGATCGTAGCTTCAGGCGCCAATGCCTCAATGCCTCACGCAGCCGCATCAGATAAGATTATAGAAAGACAGGATATGGTTACTGTAGACCTGGGAGCTATGTATTGTGGGTATAATTCTGACTTGACAAGGACAGTTTTCTTGGGTAAAATTAACCATAAATACTTGCATATATATGAGATAGTTCTGGCTGCTCAGGGCATAGCTATTAAAAGCTTGAGGCCGGGTGTTTATGCAAAAGATATAGATGCTGTTTCCCGCCAGTATATATCAGATAGAGGTATGGGAAGTTTTTTTCTTCATAGCCTGGGTCATGGCATAGGCCGTGAAATCCACGAGATTCCGGCTATTTCCCGGACGAGCAAGATGAAGTTAGAAAAAGACATGGTTATAACTATTGAGCCTGGAATTTATATTCCAGGCTGGGGCGGGGTAAGAATAGAAGACACCGTGCTTATCACAGAAAACGGTTGCGAGATATTGACAAAAGATGCTAAAAAAATTAACTATTATAATAACCAATGACCAAATTGCAAACACCAAATAATAACCAATACCCAATAATCAAACATTCAAGTTTAGTTATTGGTAATTGGTGATTGGAATTTATTTGGTTATTGGGATTTGATTATTGATAATTTTCATGCATTTAGGGAGATAAATAATATGCAGGTAGGAATTAATGATATAAAAAATGGGTTAAGCATAGAACTGGAAGGCGCAGTTTATTATGTGGTGAGCTATGAAAATGTAAAGCCTGGAAAAGGCAGTGCATTTGTCCGTACAAGATTAAAAAATATAAAGACAGGCGCGATACTAGAACGTACTTTCAGAAACGAAAAGATAGAAACAGCTGATATAGACAAAAGGACATTTCAGTATTTATATACTTCTGGCGACATATTTGAGTTTATGGACCATGATACATATGAGCAGATGGCCCTTCATAGAGATCAGGTGGGAGAAGTGATAAATTACCTTAAGGAAAATCTTGAGGCAACAGCCCTTATGTATAAAGGGCAGGTCCTTACGCTTGAACCCCCGATATTTATGGATTTAAAAATAATATCTACTGAACCCGGCATCAGAGGCGATACATCCAAATCAGGCAATAAACCTGCAAAAACAGAAACAGGTTTTGTTGTGTCAGTGCCTTTATTTGTAATTGAAGGGGATGTAGTGCGGATAGATACAAGGACTAAAGGATATGTAGGCAGGGTATAAAAAAAGTCCCTCGTCCCGAACCGCCAGCAAGTAAAAATGGTGCGGCGAAGGACTCGGGATTAAATTTTGCTTCGTCCCGCCCTTTTGGCGGGTATGCTACGAAGACTCGCTAAAAAGGCGGGGCTTCGCAAAATTTAGGAGACATAGATGAATCTAAAAGAGATCAAAGAATTAATTGCGCTTATGAATGAAAACGAGCTTATGGAGCTTGAGATTGAGCGGGATGGGATGAAGATCAGGCTTAGAAAATCAGCTTCCGGCAAAATAGAGACAATTGCAGAAGGACATGTTGTGCCAAAGGTTGCTCAGGTTGTTAGCCAAGAACAGAAAGTTAGTGAACCTGCTAAGCCAGAGCAAAATCTTACAGCAATAAAGGCACCGATGGTAGGTACCTTTTACAGATCTGCTAATCCTGATGCAAAACCTTATGCTGAAATAGGGCAGGTGGTAGAAATAGGGCATGTGGTATGTATTATTGAAGCAATGAAACTGATGAATGAAATAAAATCAGAAGTTAAGGGCAAGTTAGTGGAGATACTTGTAGAAAATGCCAGGTCTGTTGAATATGGCCAGGCGTTATTCATGGTAGAACCCTATGCAGGATAGCTATTAATTTTACCCCCATCGCTTTGCTTCGCAAAGCGATGGGGGTAAAATTGGTTAAGGAAGGTATTTGCAAGGAAGGAAGGCATGTATTATGTTTTCTAAAATATTAATTGCAAATCGTGGTGAAATTGCAGTAAGGATTATGCGAGCGTGTAAAGAGATGGATATAAAGACAGTTGCTGTGTATTCAGAGGCTGATGCGGATTCTCTTAGTACCCGACTTGCTGATGAAGCTGTTTGTATAGGCCCTGCTCAGAGCTCAGAAAGTTACCTGAATATACCCGCTATTATAAGCGCTGCTGAAATTACAGACGTAGATGCTATCCATCCCGGTTACGGATTTTTGGCAGAAAATGCGCACTTTGCAGAGATATGCGAATCCTGCGACATAGCATTTATAGGGCCTACTCCTGAGAACATGAGGATGATGGGCGACAAGATGACAGCCAGGCTTACAATGCAGAAGGTTGGTATCCCTGTTATTCCTGGCAGCCAGAGCATTATAAAGACAAAAGAAGAAGCTGTAAAGACAGCAAAAAGACTAAAATATCCTGTTATAATAAAAGCCTCTGCGGGTGGAGGCGGAAAAGGCATGAGGGTATGCCATAACGATGTGAGATTAATCAGTTCTCTTATAACTGCTCAGCAGGAGGCAGAGGCCGCATTCGGAAACGCAGATGTATATTTGGAGAGATATGTTGAAAGGCCGAGGCATATAGAAGTGCAGATACTTGCTGATAAATATGGCCATATTGTATCGCTTGGCGAAAGAGATTGCACTATCCAAAGGCGCCATCAGAAATTAATAGAAGAATCCCCTTCTCCTGCATTAGACTCCAAATTAAGAAAAAAAGTAGGAGATATGGCAATCAAGGCAGCTAAGGCATGCAATTACCTGAACGCTGGGACAGTCGAATTCCTTTATGACAGGAATGAAAACTTTTATTTTCTGGAAGTTAACACTAGGATTCAGGTAGAACACCCTGTGACGGAAATGGTTACAGGCATAGACCTGATAAAAGAACAGATAAAAATAGCCAGCGGGATGAAGCTGGGCTTTAAACAGGACGATATAAAAATGAAGTGCGTTGCGATAGAATGCAGGATCAATGCGGAAAATTCAGAGAAAAACTTTATGCCTTGTCCTGGAAAGGTGGACATGTTTTTGGTTCCTGGCGGTCCTGGCGTAAGAGTGGATTCGCATGTTTACACAGGTTATACCATATCACCTTATTACGATTCTATGATAGCCAAGCTTATCTGCTATGGAAATTCCAGGCAGGAGGCAATAAAAATAATGCAGAGGGCGCTTGATGAATTCATGATATTGCCTATAAAAACTACAATACCTTTTCATAAGCACGTAATGAGCGATACGTTATTTCTAAGAGGTGATTTTGCAACTGATTACGTTGAGAAACTTTTAGGGACAAGCGAGTAATATAGCGGATAGCGTAGAGCGTATAGCGGTTAGAAAAACTATACGCTAAACGCTATCCGCTAAAACAAAGGGAGCAGGACAATGAAAAAAGTAGGTATTCTAACTGGCGGAGGAGATTGCCCTGGATTAAACCCTGTAATAAGGGCTGTTGTGAGGTATGCAATCCATGAAGATTATCAGGTTGTCGGCATAAAAAATGGCTGGAAAGGCCTTATTGAAAACGATACTGTTGAGTTAAACCTTCAATCGGTTTCAGGAATACTGCCAAAAGGCGGAACCATACTGGGCACATCCAGGACTAATCCATATAAAAAAGAGGGTGATCTAAAAAACGCCAAAGAAAATTTCAAAAAAATGGGGCTTGAGGCTTTAATAGCAGTAGGGGGAGAAGATACGCTCGGTGTTGCTAATAAATTGCATAAGGAAGGTTTCAATGTAGTGGGCGCGCCAAAGACAATAGACAATGATTTAAATTGCACCGACGTTACGTTCGGATTTGATACTGCTATAAATATTGTAACAGAGGCGATTGACAGGCTTCACACAACAGCGGAATCGCATAATAGAATAATGGTGGTAGAGGTAATGGGCAGGCATGCGGGATGGATAGCGCTTGAATCAGGGCTTGCTGGCGGGGCAGACGTTATCCTTATACCTGAAGTCCCTGTAGACATGGATGAAGTATGCGGCATTATAAAAAAGAGGCACCTTAGAGGTAAAAATTTCAGCATAGTAGTTGTTGCTGAAGGAGCTCAGTTTAGAAAAGGCACTATGGTTACCCAGGAAGAAAAGCTTGACGCATTCGGGCATGTAAGATTAGGCGGGATGGGTCAGAGGGTAGGAGATGAAATAGAGAAAAGGACAGGATATGAAACAAGGGTTACAGTGCTGGGGCATGTACAGAGAGGCGGAACTCCTACGGCATTTGACAGGGTCCTTGGCACAAGGTTCGGCATAAAGGCGATGGAGCTGGTTCTTAAAAAAGATTATGGAAAAATGACGAGCCTCGCAGGCAATAAAATAATAGCAGTTCCGTTAGATGCTGCTGTCAGCGAATTAAAAACTGTTGATATGGAACTTTATAATATAGCCAAAATATTTTTTGGATAATCGCGTAGGGAACGGTTTCAAACCGTTCCCTGCATAAAGATATTATGAAACAAAAAATAATAAGATTATTAAAAGAAAGCATTGATGTAAAAAATAAAGTGCTCGAAAGCAATATTAAGGATGTTGAAAAGCTTGCAAAAGCGATGCTGAAGACAATAAAATCAGGGCATAAAATTTTATTATTCGGAAACGGCGGCAGTGCTGCTGACAGCATGCACATAGCAGCAGAGCTTGTGGGCAGGTTTAAAAAAGAGAGAAAAGCTTTTCCTGCAATAGCACTTACCGCTAATGCCTCTATTCTTACCGCGCTTGGAAATGATTATGATTTTGAATGTATTTTCGCCAGGCAGGTAGAGGCTTTTGGCAATAAAGGCGATATGGCAATAGGTATATCTACAAGCGGCAGTTCAAAGAATGTAGCAGCAGGCATTTTAAAAGCGTCCAAAATGAGCCTTAAAACAGCGGCTCTTACAGGAAATAAAATCGGAGAGCTTTGTAAGATAGCGGATATATGCATAAGAGTTCCCTCTAGCAATACTCCCAGGATACAGGAAGCTCATATTGCAATAGGCCATATTGTATGTGAGCTTATAGAAGATGCTTTTTAATAAAATAAAAACCCTTTCTTGCGCAGCAAACGCCTTAATAAAACTAAAACAAAAAAATAAAAAGATTGTGTTCACAAACGGCTGCTTTGATATCCTGCACGCAGGCCATGTGAATTATCTTTCAAAAGCAAAATCTTTGGGGGATGTATTGGTGATAGGCTTAAATAGTGACAGTTCAGTGAAAAAAATAAAAGGAAAGTCAAGGCCTGTTGTATCGCAGAAAAATAGGGCAATTCTCTTGGCTGCGCTGGAGGCAGTGGATTTTGTAGTGATATTCAACGAGCTAACTCCTTTAAGGCTTATAAAAGCAATAAAACCTGACGTGCTTGTTAAAGGAGGGGATTGGAAAAAAGAAAATATAGTTGGCTCGGATTTTTTAGAATCGTACGGAGGAAAAGTAAAGAGCCTGGCATATATAAAAGGCCTTTCCACCAGAGGTATTATAAGAAAGATTAAAGATAAACTTTAAAATCCGAAATGATGTATGAAAACTAAGATTTTAAGAATAATAGATGCTAATTTAAACAGGGCACGCGAAGGGTTAAGGGTTTGCGAAGATATCGTTAGATTTGCGCTGCAGGATAAAAATGCCGCAAAGTCTCTTAAAGCAGTCCGGCACAGTGCGACAAATCTAGTGTTGAAGTCAAAAAAAATATCCCTGGCAAAGCTTTTATCTGAAAGGGATATAGTCAGCGATAAAACAAAATTTATAGATTTTACGCCCAAATCCGGCATAGATATTTCCGATATTTTTATGTCTAACATAGAGCGGGTTAAAGAGTCCTTAAGGGTTCTCGAGGAGTGTTTTAAGATAATAGACGGAAAAATAAGCCAAGGGTATAGGAAACTCAGATTTAATGCCTATGATATCGAAAAAAGAATTGTTAAAAAAGCCAGGCTTGTATCTTGTAACAGACAGAGACGTCCTTAAAGGCAGGGATTTATTCAAAATATTATCCAGCTCTTTAAAAGCAGGGCTGGATATGGTTCAGTTCAGAGATAAAGAAGCAAGTGATAAAGATTTTTTAGAAACAGGCTTTAAGATAAAAGAACTGCTGAAACATAGAGCTCTTTTTATAATAAATGACCGCGTTCATATGGCCCTGGCATTGGATGCTGACGGCGTACATTTGGGCTCTCAAGATATGCCTGCAGTAACAGCCAGGAAGATTCTAGGTAAGAAAAAAATAATAGGGTTTTCAGCTCATTCTATTGAAGAAGCTTTGGACGCGCAGGAACGGGCCGTAGATTATATCGCTATCGGCGCTATTTTTAAGACTCCGGTAAAACCGGATTACAATATAACCGGGTTGGATATATTAAGACAGGCTGCGAAAAAAATAAAAATTTCGCTTATAGCAATAGGCGGGATTAATGAATCTAATATCAACGATGTGGCTGCTGCAGGCGTAAAAAGAATTGCAGTAATAAGGGCGATCCTTGAAGCCCAAGACCCTTATCTGGCAACGAAGAGAATGCTAAAAGCTTGTCATGACGTGAAGTGCAATATATGACCCAGATAGAACTTGCTAAATTAAATAAAATCTCCCCTGAAATGCGCTATGTTTCAAAAAACGAAAGTATATCTCTGGAATTATTAAGATCCCGCATGAAAGAAGGCAAGATTACCCTTATAAAGAACTTAAAAAGAAAAGTAAATCCCTGCGCAGTAGGAGAAGGGCTCCGAGTAAAAGTAAATGCCAATATAGGCACATCTAAAAATAGCGCTGACATTAATAAAGAACTCAGAAAGCTGGATGTTGCAATAAAGTGCGGGGCAGATGCTGTAATGGACCTGAGCACAGGAGGGGATATAAAGAAGATACGCAAAATAATTTTAAAGAATTCAATAATTCCTGTAGGCACGGTCCCAATATATGAAATAGCTATTATGGCAGCAAAAAAAAGAGGGCATATCTCTCGTATAAATGCCAGGGATATTCTGGAGATTCTTGAAATGCAGGCAGCAGATGGCGTAGATTTTTTTACGATCCACTCCGGCATAACCCAAAGCGTCATAGAAAGGCTTAAGAAACAAAAACGGCTTATAAGCATAGTTTCAAGAGGCGGTTCTTTTCTGGCAGAGTGGATGATTATAAATAAAAAAGAAAACCCTTTTTATGAATATTTTGACGAAATACTTGCGATCGCAAAAAAATATGACGTGACGCTTAGTCTAGGAGATGGTTTAAGGCCTGGTTCGCTGGTGGATGCCACTGATAGGCCTCAGATACAGGAACTTATTATATTAGGAGAACTAGCTGACAGGGCTAGAAAAAGCAATGTCCAAGTTATAATAGAAGGTCCTGGACATGTGCCATTGGATCAAATAGAGACAAATGTGATTTTGGAGAAAAGATTATGCGGTAATGCGCCTTTTTATGTCCTTGGCCCGCTTGTTACAGATATAGCTCCAGGGTATGATCACATAACAGGCGCTATAGGAGGCGCTCTAGCTGCTTTTTATGGCGCAGATTTCTTGTGCTATGTAACGCCCTCGGAGCATCTAAGGATACCTGATGAAGAAGATGTGAAAAATGGCGTCATAGCTTCCAGGATAGCAGGCCACGCAGCTGATATAGCTAAGCGAATACCTGGCGCGTTAAACTGGGATAAGGCTATGTCAGAACTAAGGGTAAAAAGAGACTGGAAGAATCAAATTAAAAAATCCATAGACCCTGTTAAAGCACAAAAATACAGAAAATTTTCTATACCTGTATCTAAAGATTTTTGCACAATGTGCAGCGATTACTGCTCTATGAAAATCATGGAGCAATACTTCAAATAGGGCAGGGAACGGTTTAAAACCGTTCCCTGCAATAATATAATGAAAAAGATACTTGTTATAGGTTCTGTAGCGCTTGATACAATTGCTTCTCCTTCTGGATATTCAAAAGAAATATTGGGCGGATCTGCGACCTATTTTTCAATAAGCGCAAGTTTTTTTGCGCCTGTAAATCTAGTTGCCACAGTAGGCGCTGATTTTCCTGAAAGGCACAAGAAGACCATAAAATCTTTTGGTGTAGACCTAAAAGGGCTTGAGGTAAAAGAAGGAAAGACTTTTCGCTGGGAGGGATCTTATGTCAAAGATATGAATTGTGCGGAAACTATTAAAACGCAATTGAACGTATTTGCGGATTTCAAACCGTGTCTTCCGAAAGGATATGAGAATAGCAAATACATATTTCTTGCTAACATAGATCCTGACCTGCAGATATTTATACTCAAAAGGTTTGCAGGCAAAAGATTCATAGGCTGCGATTCCATGAACCACTGGATTAAAAATAAAAATAAGTCTCTTAAAAATATGATAAAGAAAACCTCCATAATATTTTTGAATGATTTAGAGGCAAAGATGCTTTCAGGAGAATCGAATATGTTGAAAGCAGGAAAACACCTCCTTTCTCTAGGGCCCCAGTTTGCAGTTGTTAAAAGAGGGGAATATGGAGCAATACTCTTTTCTAAAAATTTTATATCTATGACGCCTGCATATTTATTAGAAGAAGTTAAGGATCCGACGGGCGCAGGAGACACGTTTGCAGGCGGATTTATGGGGCATCTTGCAAAGACAGACAAGATAAACGAGAAGAATATGAAAAATGCGCTTTTATGGGGAAGCGTAATGGCTTCTTTTACAGTGCAGGATTTCAGTATAAATAGATTTTTGAATGTCAGCGGGAAAGATATAGAGGAGAGGTATAGAAGTTTTGAGAGATTGATAAGGATATAAATTGGGTTCCGAGCAAATCTAGTATTTTTTATGGTGTTGCGAGGGACCAAGCTGCTAAGGATATTTCAGTCCGTCCCTCGCCGCATATTTGCAAAATAAGGGCGGCTCGGGACTGGGATTACATGAATGATAAATATGTCCGCGGGTGTAGTTCAATGGTAGAACACGAGCTTCCCAAGCTCGCAGCGTGGGTTCGATTCCCATCACCCGCTCCAGAGTATTAAAACGGGAATCGAAGGGAGTCCCGATAAATACGACGAATAGGAGTATTTGTTTATCGGGACGAGTGGCCGACCCGGAGCGACCGAGGACGCAATGTCCGAGGAAGTGCCGAGGCCTCCCGGACGAGGCCGAAGCGAAGGACCTAAGAGTAGATATTTGACACAGATAGAAGAATTTTAATAAAACAAGCAAGCTAATTTTACAATTTGTGCCAGGCACTATTTGTAAAGTTAAGAGGTTATGCCAGATAACAGACAAGAAATATTAAATACGCTTATATATAGAGTAAATTCTTTTAGCGACGGATACAGGCAGAATATAGCTATATTCGGAGAGCCATGTATAGGAAAGACAAGCCTCGTAAAAAACCTTTTTTCTTCAGAATTACTGAAAAAAGATAGCATTGTTCCTATGTATCTGGAAATAAAGATAGAGCCTTTTGAGTTTTGCGCAAAAAGGTTTATAAAAGCCATATTATCTCAGGTTGTAAAATCAGACCCTCTTCTTACGACTCCTCAGGACGCAGTCCTTTTAATAGAGGACTTGGCAAGAGATTATCCCAAGACTGCCCAGATCTGTGTAAGGGTTCTTCAAGATATAGAAAGATCCAAATTAGATGAGGCATTTTCATTTATGCTGGATATCCCTAGCGTATTATCTGAAGAAACAAAAAAACGCTGCGTTCTCATACTTGATGAATTTCATAATCTGGATAATTTTATGCTCAAGAACCCTTTCGGCACGATTGCAAAAAAAATAATGATACAGAAAAATACGATGTATATGCTGATAAGCTCCAGGACTACATTATCTCTTCGTCTGGTTAATGAAAAATTAGCCCTTTTATTCGGTAATTTTGAGAAATTTTTCTTAAAACCGCTTGATAGCACTAGTGGCAGGATGTTTTTACAAAGTAACATGAAAGGTATTACAGTTCCCCAGGTTTACCTGGATTTTATAGCTTCATTTACAGGTTCCAGGCCTTTTTATATGCAGGCAATATCCGACGAAATAGAAAGGGTTGTGTTTTCCAAAAGGATAGCGCCAGAAAATTATTCGAATCTCATAGAGCACTCTTTTATGGAAACGCTTTTTAGAAAAAATGGTACTTTGAACCAATATTTTTACAATATTCTTTTTAAGATTTCAGATGGAAAGTTGTTGTCAAAATCTATATCAGTCCTCATAGCGCTTTCTTCAGAAAATAAGAAACAGAACGATATCGTAAAAGCCGCCAGGTTACAATCAGGCGAGGTTTCTAAGATATTAAACAGTATGATTGAGATGGATATTATTGTGCGTAATGGAGCTTTTTACAGATTTACGGACAGGTTATTTAGGTTCTGGCTCAAATCTGTATATATGAAAAGGATACTGTCTTTTAGTCTGGATGAACGCGCGGAAGAGTTGTTTTTCAGAAAGGATGTATCTTCTAGGTTTAATATATTCAGCCAAGAGTTCGAAAAAGAATTTTCTTCCAGGATAATAGAGCTTTTTAAATTATTCAAAAACGACATAATTCAACTGAACGGTAAAAAGCATAAGTTTATATCTTTTACGAATGTGGAAAAACTTGAAAATCAAGACGGGAATAAAACAGCTATATTGGCAACTAACGGCAGACAAAGATGGCTGTGCACGATTAAAAAAGAAAATATAACAGAAAATGACATGGCGGATATAATAAAAAATAGCCAGGAGCAGAAGAAAAGTTCCAGGATCAGCCGGAATATAGTGGTAGCATTTTCTGGTGTAAATGAGAACGCGTATCTTATGGCAAAAGAAGCGAAATTCTGGACATGGAACATGGAGGACTTGAATGTGCTGATGGATTTGTACGGTAAGCCGCACATATCAGATTAACGAACCTATGAAAATTGGAGTCGTATCAGATACTCATTTATCTTTGCCAAATTGCGAACTGCCAGAAAAACTCGTCAGCGGATTAGAAGGGTGTGATCTTATAATACACGCTGGAGACCTGGTGAATATCTCAGTATTGGATTTTTTGAAAAAGATATCCAAGGTAGAGGCTGTATGCGGTAATATGGACGAACATAACGTGATATCTGAGTTGAAAGATAGAAAAATTCTTAACATACAAGGGAAAAAAATATGCGTGATGCACGGATACGGCCATCCAGACAAACTTGTCGATATTTTAAAAGATGAGTTTTTTCCAGAAAAGCCGGATATTATAATATTCGGGCATTCTCATTTGCCAAAGAATGAATATATAGATGGTGTGCTTTTTTTTAATCCAGGAAGCGCAATGGACGCTGTATATGCGCCATATCGTTCATATGGCATAATAGAAATAAACAAAGACGGGGAAATAGATGCCAAAATATATAAATTATAGAAATACATTAAACACTAAATCCGAAACCCTAAACTCTAAACAAACTCTAAACTCCAAATCACAAATCCCAAACGCTGTGTTTAAAGTTTATAGTTTGTGGTTCAGGATTTGTTTAGGATTTAGTGTTTAGAGTTTTATATTAGGGTTATTATGAATAAATTATGGGCTCCGTGGAGGAGCGTATTTATAAAAATCAGAAAAATAAAAGGCTGTATATTCTGCATTAAAGGTAAAAATGATAAAGATAAATTTATTGTTAAAAAATCAAAACACTCATTTGCCATGTTAAACATATACCCATACAATAACGGCCACATCATGGTTTCGCCTTTCAGGCATATAAAGGATTTAAAAGGGTTGAATGATGCAGAACTTCTGGATATAATAAAGCTTACAAGGGATATGCAGGTATTGCTTGAGAAAAAGTTAAAACCATGCGGCTTTAATATAGGCATAAACACAGGCAAAGCCGCTGGGGCAGGATATAAAGATCACCTGCATATACATATAGTGCCTAGATGGAAAGGCGATAGTAATTTTATGCCTGTTGTTGCGGACACTAAAGTAATGCCGCAAGCATTAAAGGAATTGCATGAGTTGCTTATAAAATAACCAATGACCAAATTACAATAACCAGATAAATTTCAATCTCCAATTACCAATAACCAAACCTTAGTGTTTGATTATTGGTAATTGGATATTGGTTATTATTTGGTGATTGTAATTTGATTATTGGTTATTATAGGCTTCTAGTTTTATTAATAATATGCTTACACGTAAAGATATAGAAAAAAGAGAATGTGAATTACTTGCTCCTTATGCAATGCATTCGAAGGACACTAAAGGCAGAAAGTATGCGGAACTGGAGCCTAAATACAGGTCTGTATACCAGCGAGATAGGGATAGAATAATACACTCTACTGCTTTTAGAAGGCTTGAATATAAAACTCAGGTTTTTGTAAACCATGAAGGCGATTATTACAGGACAAGGCTTACCCATACAATGGAAGTAAGCCAAATAGCCCGGTCTATTGCAAGAACAATGTCCTTAAATGAAGACCTGGTAGAAGTAATAGCACTTTCTCATGATATAGGGCATCCTCCTTTTGGCCATGCAGGAGAAGAAAGCCTGAAGATACTTATGAAAGATAATGGGGGTTTTGACCATAATCTCCAAGGGTTAAGGGTGGTAGAAGAATTAGAGCAGAGATATTCTGATTTTCCAGGATTAAATCTTACATGGGAAGTCAGGGAAGGTATTAACAAGCATACCACGATGTTTGACAGAGCAAAGCAGTTAAAAGAGTTTAAGCCTGGTTCTTCGCCCACATTGGAAACCCAAGTAGTGGATGTGGCAGATGAGATTGCTTATGATAATCACGATATAGATGACGGGCTGACATCTGGCCTTATAGAAGAAAAAGACCTTCTTGAGTTAAAATTATGGAAGGAGGCTACCAGATTCGTGAAAAAAGGAAGGAAAGAATTACCTGATAAAATAAGAAAGCATCAAATAATACGAAGGTTAATAGACACCCAGATAGAAGACCTCCTGTATGCATCTGAAAAAAATATCAAAACCGAAGGTATAAAAAGTGTGGCTTGTGTCAGAAAGCACAAGAAAAGGCTTGTTGCATTTTCAGAAGATATGCAGGAAAAAAGAAAAGAGCTGAGGATCTTTTTAATGAATAATTTATATAAAAATTTCAGGGTAATTCGCATGTCAGATAAGGCAAGAAGGTTTATTACAGAGTTATTCAAAGTTTATCTTGAAAAGCCAGAGCAGCTGCCGCCGTCTGACCAGAAAAAAATAGATAAAATAGGCCGCTACGGAGTTATCTGCGATTATATAGCAGGAATGACTGACAGATACGCGCTTGACGAATACAAAAAATTATTCGATCCATATGAACGAGTCTGAAAAAAGAGAAAAACAGGAATTCTTAATAAAATTTTCTAAAAGTGGATCAATCGCCGCTTTTAGAAAACTCTGCTCGAAAGTTCTTAAAAAAAGCCGCTGCGAATTTCTTGATGCAGAATACAGGCCTATAAAAAGTAGCAGCGAATGTAACCATCTTAAGCTGGGGAAAAATCTGGCAAAACTAAAGTTTAGCCCATCGAGAGAATATATGATATTTAAGTGCAGCTGCAATAAAATATGCCTTTCTTTTCCAATAATACAGGGTTCAAGCGTGTATGGCCATGTGTTATTCATACACTTAGACAGAGAGCCTAAGAAAACTGCGATAGATGCTACTAAAATATGCATGGACCTTGCGCTAAAGGAATTTCAGAAAGAACAAGAGCTGAATAAGTTATATGAAACAATCAGGCCCAGGGCAATAGCGCTTTCTACAATACATACTATTCACAGGCTCTTGAGCTCAACCCTCAATATGGACGAGCTTATAGAGCGTATTGCAAGATTAACCTTACAGGTCATGAGATCTAGGTATTGTTCAATAATGCTTTTGGACGAATCAAAAAAATATCTAATCCCAAAGGCTGTGATTAGCCTTGATAAAGAGATACTCAAGGTAAGCCCTCAGTATAAAAAAATAAGGCTTGGCGTTAAACTGGAAGGAAGGGTTGCTAGAACATGTAAAGCTGTTCTGTCTCGCAATTCAGTTTGCGTGCCTCTTGTGGAAGAAGACATTATTGGAGTCATAAGCGCGCGAGACAAAACAAACGATGAGCCTTTTGATAAATTCGAACTCGAGATTCTAATCACGCTTGCAGAGCAGGCTGTTATTGCTGTAAAGAACGCGCAGATGTACGAAGAGCAGGAAAAAATGGCCTACGCAAGCATAAAAACCCTGGCAGCGCTTCTTGACGCAAAATCCCCTAATACATTTACACATTCTGACAAGTTTGTACAAATGGTTCTTGCGATAGCAGAAGAGATGAAATTGTCCAGAGAAGACATTGTAAATCTGCACTATTCAGCCTTATTGCCGGACACTGGTAAATTCAGCATACCTGACGAGATATTGAAAAAACCAGGCATCCTTTCCAGCGGAGAATATGATATTATAAAAAAGCAGCATTTGGAGAGCCTAAAAATAATAGAACATCTGGAATTTTTAAAACCTGCAATGCCTATAATAAGGCACCATCACGAAAAATATGACGGCACAGGTTATCCCAGCGGCCTTAAAGGCAGTCAGATTCCTATAGGCGCCAGAGTAATGGCTGTGGCAAATGCTTTTGAGGCAATGATTTCTGTCAGGCCTTATAAAGGCAGGAAAATAAGTGTATCTCAGGCAATAAAAGAAATAGAAAAAAATAAAGGTACCCAGTTTGACCCTGAAGCGGTAGAGGCTTTTATAAAAGTTGCTAAAAAACCTGAATTTGAAAACATACTAGGGGCTTCTGCATGAAAAAGATAAAAAATTTATTTAAAAATGAAGCTTCCCGAAAAATATTGCTTTTTTTTAACGAAAATCCTAATTGTATCGATACTGCTAAAGGCATATCGCTGTGGATAGGCTGGGATATAAATATTATCCAGAAAGCCTTAAACCAGCTGGTAAAAGAGGGAATAATCACAAGCCATCAGACAGCTTCTACCGCTGCCTATGCGTATACAAACAATAAAGAGATTGTAAAAAAGATAGAAAAATGGATAAAGAATATGGTATAATCGCTACCGTATTATTGCCGCTGAATTTTGCCCCGCCCTTTTGGCAAGTTATAGAATTTAAAACTAAATGGCCAAAAGGGCGGGGCAAAATTGGCTAAGGAATTCATGAACATAAAATCGCAGGAAAAAACTCAGTCCGACCTTTTTGAACAAGCTCAGACTGCAGATAAAAAAATAAAAAGAAAAACCAGGCTTCTTCTTCCTGATGTAAAAAACAATTTCATTCTTTCTTATGAAACAATGATCTTTTTTATGATAGGGTTTGTAATGGCGTGTATAATAGTTTTTTCCCTGGGAGTTGAAAAAGGGAGATATGACGAAAAGAAAAGGCAGGTAATAATTCCTCATCAAGATCAAGTAACGCGCGATATTAAGCTTCAGCCTAAACCAGAACTAAAAAAAGGAGTGTTAAATGTCACTGCATCCAAGCCTAAAAACATCAAAAGCAGGTAAAAAACACAGGACTGTTTTAAAGAGATATGAGAGATTGACTGCCCTGAAAGAAAAAGACCTTTTAAAAGACGATGATTCTGTCTTTGGCATGCCAAAGCTGAAGATAATAAAGATCAAGGTCAAGAAGGAAAAGGCAGAGGAGAAGCCAAAAGATGGAGAAGTAACTGCAGCTCCTATAGCAGCTCCAGCAGCAAAAGCCGTGCCTAAGGCCGGTAAAGAAGCAAAGAAGAAGTAAATATCCTTCAAAATTTAGGAGACCCCCATGAACTATATTAAGAGTTTAGTTATTATTTTTTTATTACTTACTTTAACAGCCCATGCGCAAGAAGAAGCCAAAGAAAAATTTCCGAAGGCAGGTTATGTAAAAAATGATGGAGTGATAGTTAAGGCAGGAGACAACGAAAATTTTGAAAATCTCTGCACTTTATTAAAAACAGATTATGTAAAAATTGTAGACAGGCGTTATAGCTGGCTTAAAATTTTATTGCCCAAAAAAGCAGTTTTGTATGTTAACAGCGATTATGTCACCCTGACCTCTAACGAGAAAGGTATAGGTATTATAAATGCCTCAAATGTAAATCTTAGAGCAGGCGCTGGCACAAGATATTCTATAGTCGGCCAGATATCCAAGCCTGAAAAAGTTTCAATATTATCAGAAGATGCAGGATGGTATAAAATAGAGCCGCCTTACGGCACAGCAGGCTGGATACATTCTAACCAAATAGATATAGCAGAAAAAAATGAGATAAAAAACTCTGAGCAAGAAAAAACGGTAAAAGAGGAAAAAACAACACCTTCAGCTGCGACTCAGAAAAAAGAAGCAGCCAATTCTTCTATTATAAAGCTTAACGCAAATTATCCTGTGCCGCTTACTAAAGGCAATCTGACTATATCTACCTCAACAAAGAATAATAGATGACCTTACTTTTAAGCCTTTTAATATTCTTCTTCGCAGTTATTATACATGAATACGCTCATGGATGGGTTGCTTTGAAATTAGGGGATTCTACCGCAAGATTTATGGGAAGGCTTACGCTTAACCCCTTTGCGCACATTGATCCTATAGGCACCATATTCTTGCCGCTCATCCTTATTATGACACATTCCCCTATACTCTTCGGATGGGCAAAGCCTGTTCCTGTAGACTTTTTTAATTTAAATAATCCAAAAAGGGACATGATTTGGGTAGGCTTAGCAGGCCCCGCGGCAAATATAATCTTTGCGATAGCGTTGTCCTTACTATTAAAAATTCCTTTATTAATAGCCAGCTACTTTGCTGTATCTGTAATAACAACCGCTATTATGGCAAACCTGGTTCTGGCTGTGTTTAATCTTCTACCCATTCCGCCGCTGGATGGGTCAAGAGTTATGACGGGGCTTTTGCCTTACAATTTGGGCCTTGAATATTCAAAGATAGAGCCGTATGGTTTTATAATAATATTTGTATTGCTTTGGTTAGGAGCTATAAATACTATTATCTGGCCTGTGGTTATTGTTCTGGCAAGGCTGCTGGGCGTAAATTTTGGAATATAGTATGAAAAAAATAAAAGTCAATCTTGGAAAAAATAGTTACGATATACTAATTTGTTCTAATGAACTTAATAAACTTGGGCCATGCCTAAAGCGCTTAAATATAGGCAGGGATGCTATAATAGTTACGAATGCAAACCTAAAAAAACTTTTTGGAAATAAAATTGAAAGGCTTCTTGTTTCAAACGGTTTCAGCGTGAAGTTCGAGACAATTCCCGACGGAGAAAAAGCCAAATCAGAGAAAGAGTTCATGAGGCTTTTAAACAATATGTCTAAAATTGATACTTTGCGCAGGGTATTTATAATAGCGCTTGGCGGAGGAGTGGTTGGAGACCTGGCAGGATTTACCGCAAGCGTTTACAAAAGAGGTATCCCGTATGTACAAATCCCTACGACACTTCTCAGTCAAGTAGATTCAGCAATAGGAGGGAAGACAGCCATAGACTTGAGCGCAGGAAAAAATCTGGTAGGGGCGTTTTATCAGCCAAAACTTGTTTTTAGCGATATATCATTCCTGAAAAGCCTGCCAGCAAAAGAGATAGTATCAGGCCTTGCGGAAGCCATTAAATATGGAATAATAAACTCGCAGGATCTTTTCAGTTTTATTGAAAAAAATTATAAAAAAATTCTAAAAAATGATAAAAAATGCATGCAGCGTGTTGTCTATGAATGCAGCTTTGCAAAGGCCAGGATTGTTGAAAAAGATGAAATGGATAATAAAAATATTCGCGTGGTTCTGAACTTGGGGCATACCATAGGCCACGCCATAGAAGCTGCAATTAGTTATCGCAAATCTTATAACCACGGCCAGGCAGTAGCGCTTGGCTTAGTGTCCAGTGTTTATATAGCCGAGAAAATGGGTTTGTTAACAGAAAATAACAGCCGCAGGATAAAAAATGTAATTAAAAATGTAGGCTTACCTATTAAACTGAAAGATGTGAGCTTAAAAAATATTTTATCAGCCCAAAGCCATGATAAAAAGTTTATTCATGGTAAAAACCGTTTTGTTCTGCCTGTAAAAATAGGCAGGGTTATTGTTAAAGAGAGTGTACCTGAACACATGGTAAGAGACGCTATTCAGAAGCTCTATGAATCTAAAAAAAGATAAAGACCGGCTCAAGAAACTTAAAATTTTTGAAAAATCAATAGGTTATAGCTTTAGAAACAAGTCCTTGCTGAATCAAGCGCTTACGCACAAGTCATACGCAAATGAGAAAAACCTAGAGCGTTCCAATGATAATGAAAGGCTTGAATTTCTTGGCGACTCCGTGCTGGGCGTAGTTATGAGTTATATGCTTTACAATGAATGCCAAGGAGAAGATGAAGGTGTTCTTACACGCTATAAATCACAGCTCGTAAGCGGAGAAACACTTGCCAGGATAGCAAAAGAACTGGAAATAGGCGAATATCTCTTGCTTGGCAAAGGAGAAGAGACATCTGGCGGAAGAAGGCATGTGTCAAATCTCATGTGCGCACTGGAAGCTATTATAGGGGCTGTATTTTTAGACGGAGGCTTAAAGGCCTCGCATATTTTTATAAACAGGGTATTGGGGCATGAGGCAAAACTTGTGAAAGAAGGGAAAGGGGCAAAGGATTACAAGTCAATGTTTCAGCAGATTGTGCTAAGAAAATTCAAAACAATGCCTTCATATAGAATACTTTCAGAAATAGGCCCTGACCATAAAAAGCATTTCATTGTAGAAGCAGTAGTTCTAGGCAAGAGATGCGGGATAGGGTCTGGCGCAAACAAAAAAAGCGCAGAGCAGGCATCTGCCAGAGAAGCCCTTTCTTACATAGAATCCGCTGATCTTGAAAAACTCTAAACACTAAACTCTAAATCCTAAACAAACTCTAAATCACAAACCACAAACATAATGTTTGGAATTTGTAGTTTAGAGTTTCGAGTTTATCCTTCGACAAACTCAGGATGGTTCGAATGATGGTGAGCGTCCTTCGACTTTGCTCAGGACTTCTAAAGTCCCGAGTGAAATCGAGGGACGAAATCGAACCATTTAGGATTTAGGGTTTAAATTACTTTAGATTCAAAACTATTTCGCTTCCGTCTTTTCTTCCAATCTTTACAAGATCTTTAGTTATGCTTGTAATTTCTCCTCCAAGAAGCTTATCGCCTTCCTTGACAATTCTATTATTTACAATGGCCCATTTGCCTTCATCGCCATAAACAATGCCGTTTAATTTCGCAGCATCTTGAGATTTCATAATTCTTGCCGCAGAGCTTTGTTCTATATTATTCAGAGTTGACTGAATCGCAGAAACAGGTTTGTTGGATTCATCCAAAGCATCGTTGGGATTAAAAATAGACAGGTTCTTATATAAGAGCCATGATCCGAAAATAGATGCTATAATAACAAAAGATGCGGTTATTGCAACGGCCCATTTTTTATCAGAAGTTGGCGTAGTTTTTTGGACTGTAATTAGTGTGTTTTGATCCTTGGGCTCAAATTCTTTGCCAGCTTTTCTTAAAGCGTCATTGACAATACTCATCAAACACCCCCTCGATTTCTTTAGTACATTTTTTAACCATATCAGAATCTATTGTTTTTTTATCGGCAGTATAACCTGCCAGAAGCGATTTATCGCAAGCTATATTTATTAATCTGGGTATTCCGCCTGAGAATTTGAATATCTCTTCAAGAGCATCCTTCTGAAAAATATCTCCATTATTGCAGCCTGCTACATGAAGCCTGTGCGATACATAGCCCTCGGATTCATGCCTGGATAAAGGGGCTATATGATATCTAATTGCTATTCTTTGGCGCAATTGTTTCAATTCCCTGGAAGCGAGTTTTTCCCTTAATTCAGGCTGTCCTACAAGTATAATTTGCAGTAGTTTTTCTTTTTCTGTCTCAAGGTTAGATAAAAGCCTTACTTGTTCTAGAAGCGAAGGTTTCAAGTTCTGAGCCTCATCTATAATAAGCACCACATTGTTTCTGTGATCCAGTTGTTCTAGTAAGAATTTATTCAGCTCATTCAGTATTGTTATTTTATTTTTGGTTTTTATCTGTATGCCGAAATCTTCTATGATGGCCTGCAAAAGCTGGATCTCTGAGAGGTTTCCATTCAGAATAAAAGCTGTTTTTGTATGATTATCCAGTTGATTGAGAAGGGCCTTGCACACAGTTGTTTTCCCTGCGCCTATCTCGCCTGTAATCTCCAGGAAGCCCATGCGCTCCTGAATCCCATACCGCATGTGGCTGATAGCTTCCACGTGTTTTTTGCTGAGATAGAGGAAGCTTGGATCAGCTGTAACGCTAAAAGGTTTTTCTTTTAATCCATAAAATTCGAGATACATAATATAAATATATTATACCACTATAACCATAATAGCAAAAGAAAAATAAACCCAAATTTTGCAATAGCAAAATTTGCCCTTTGGGCCGCCCATCCTTTTATATTCTTCTAACCAATTAGGATGGGCGGGGTTAACCCAGCCCTTTCTTTAGAAAGGGCTGCCGAAGGCAAAATTTGCATTGTATCTTTTTATCACAATAGATATTTGTGTAACTATAGTACTTACTTCATTTATAAAATTTCTTGCTTCCTAATGCAAATTTTGGGTTTAATCATATAGCGTATTTTTCTTGATAGCATAGGAAATTATATCAAATAAGATCCTTCGGCTGTTGGCCTCAGGATCAAGCAAAATTGCGCTTCGCATGGCAATTTTGCTTGACTAAGCAATAAAATTATAATATATTAATAAAAATTATGCAAAAGCTTTTATATCTTTGCATAAAAGCTGAATTTTTACCTAAGATCTCTCGGCCTATCGGCCTCGAGATCAAGAAAAACCTTCCAAAGTTTCTGTCGAAAGGCAGGTTTTGCTCGGCGAATAAAACGGCACGATAAGATCCTTCGGCTGTTGGCCTCAGGATCAAGCAAAATTGCGCTTCGCATGGCAATTTTGCTTGACAAACCGAATAAAATCATTATACTTTTTTATACTTCGACTTAAAGGAATATAAAGGAGTCTAATGTGGCTAAAGCTAAGCAGGTAATGACAGTTAAAGAAATAGCTGAATATATGGGTGTTCATCCTATGACAATATACAAATATGTCCAAGACGGCAAAATACCTGCTTTTAAAATAGGCGCAAGTTGGCGCATCAGAAAGGATTCTATTAAAAAGTGGATGGATGAGAATGAGCATAAAAACCAGGGAGGTGCTTAGATGTTTAGGAAACTGGAAGCAGTATTAGTATCTTTTGTTGTTTTATTTACAGTTTTCAGCGCCAAGGCATTTGGTGCAGGTTCAGGCGGTTACAGAAATGAGGTAGTGGATGCAGAGGCAGCTGGAAAAGGATATTGTTTTACTGCGCAAGCAGATAACCCTTCAGCAGTTTATTACAACCCTGCAGGTTTAACTCAGCTTAAAGGTTCTCAAGTTACCGTAGGATATGCCTATGAAGCTCCGAGGTCTTCAGTAGATTCTAAAGCTACAGGGGATAATGTTAACATGCAAAAACAAGTATTTTATATTCCTAATGTATATTTTGTCACTAATTTAAAGGGCGAAAATCTAAAATTTGGCTTCGGCGCAAATTCTCCATATGGCTTAAGCACAGATTGGTCAAATGATAGTTTTGCGCAATACGCAAGTACAGAGTCAAATGTGCAAATGATGAATTATAATCCCACTATTGCTTATAAGGTGAATGACTATGTGTCACTGGGAGCAGGTTTAGATTTTTTTACAGCATCTGTTTCAAAACATAAGGTGCTGTCAACCTTGTTGTCTTCTACCGGCGGAGATTTTCAATTAAAAGGAACAGATGAAAGTTTCGGGTATAATCTCGGAGTTTTATTAAAGCCTTCTGAGAAACATAGGATAGGTATTTCATACAGAAGCCCGATTCGCCTTGAACTCGAGGGTAAGATAAGTATAGATGGCCTAAATAACATTGCTCCATATTTTGCTAGTACTACTTTTGGTGGCGCAAGCTATAGCACTGAGATGAAATCAAAATCAACTATACCGGGAAGCATTGCAATGGGGTATGCTTATCAGCCTAACAGTAAGTGGACATTTGAAGCAGATGTAGAGTGGACAAACTGGGCGTGCGTAGAAGAGGAATTAGTAACTTATCCAAATGAGAGCAACCCAACCCGCTTAGCTATTTTAAACGGCGGCAATCCTGCCTCAAGAGACTGGAGAAGTGTTTTTTCCTATGGAATCGGTGCAGAATACCAGGCAACTGATAAATTAGAGTTAAGGGGAGGATTTTTGTATCAGCAATCTCCAATACCAAGCGTTAACTTTGAACCAGTTCTCCCTGATTCAGATAAATACGGCATTACCACTGGCCTTGGGTATTTAATGAAGAATGTGAAGATAGATACTTCATATGCATTTTTTAAATACAGAGACAGGGATGTTACGAATGCAATGGGATCTACATCTACTCCTGCGTATGACATCGACGGAAACTATAAGGGTTATGTAAATATAATAGCGCTGAGTTTTACTTATAAATATTAAGAAAGGATTTTTATAATTATGGCTAAGAGCGTAACAGCCCGTGAATCGTCAAAGATCAGAGACAGCGTCAAAAAATTAGTAGCGCAGATTGCCAGAATGAATGTCAAAAAAGTCAAGGAAAGCGCCAGCATCAGAGACGACCTTGGTATTGATTCCCTCGCAGCTATGGAGATACTGGCGTCGATTGAAAAGCGGCTGGGTATAGTAATTGACGAGGCAAAGGTCTTTGACGTGGTTACGGTTAAGGATTTGATAGACCTTGTAACACAGTGCTTGAAAAAGAAAAAACGCCTATTGAATTAGCGCAGAGCTCATTTTGTCCGCTCCACTACTCCAAAAGATTGTGGAGTAGCGGAGCATAGCTCCGCGCAAACAAAAAGGAGTTCCTGATACTATGAATTTAGGCACTTCGCTTCATTGGATATCAACCAAAATGAAAGACAAGGTATGCCTGATTGAAGGCAATGTAGAGGTATCTTATTCTGAATTATGGGGAAATATAGAAAAATTAGCAAAGGCGTTTTTAAAAATAGGCATAAAAGAAAATGATAAAGTCGCAATCATTCTTCCGAATTGCAAGGAATTTATTTATAGTTTTTATGCATTAGCTAGAATAAATGCAATAAGTATTCCCCTCAATCAATCTTTGACCTCTTGTGAATTAAAAAACATCTTCAATGACTGCAAGTCAAAGGCTCTGATAACCACCCGCGATTTATATGAAACTAAGATATTGCCTATATTTAATAATATAATTATAACAATAGACGAATGCAATGAACCTAAAACGAAGATATATAATTTTAAGGAGTTATTTAAACTTGCCCAAACAGGGAGACTTCCTGGTTTTAAAAGCAATAATGGCCAGGTTGCTACGATAAATTACACTTATCGCGGATTAGGAAAACCATTAGGTGCAATGCTTACACATGGAAATTATCATTATGGCGCCATAGCTTATGTCAGGCTTACTGAGCTTATGACCAGGCATAAGGTATTGTTGATTACGCCGATGTTCCATATTTTTACTCTTATAAGCTGTGTTATAGTGTCACTGTTGCGCGGGGCTACGATAGTTATCATGAAAAGCTTTATACCATCGCATGTATTTAGGACTATAAAGGAACATAAAATAGATTTTATTATAGCTGTGCCTACGGTGTATATTTCACTTTTGAGGAATTATGACAGGAAACGTTACGATGTAACCAGCCTTAAATACGGTATAACAGGCGGAAGCTATATGCCAGTTTATATACATGAGAAAATCAAAAAGGAAATGGGCATTGAATTATTTCAGGGATACGGGTTGACAGAGACAGTGCCTGTAACCTGTAATCCCCGCTCATGGAATAAACCAGAATCGTTAGGCATACCCGGCCGTAATATGAAAGTCGAGATAGTAAACGAAAAAGGAAAAATAGTCTCATGCGGCACTAAAGGCGAGATTGTTATTGGCGGGCCAAGCGTAATGAAAGGATATTACAACAGGATTAGTGAAAATAAGAGATTTATCAGGAATGGCTGGTTTTATACCGGGGATTATGGCTGGAAAGACAAAGATGGGTATGTTTATTTTGGCGGACTTAAAAAAGATATTATAAAAGTAGGCGGCAATAATGTTGATTTGAATGAGGTGAGGGAAGTTCTAAATTCTTTTCCCGGAGCAAAAGAAGCGCGCTTGAATATCGTAGAAGATGAATTGTGGGGCCATAAGATACACGCAGAGATAGTTGTTTCTTCAGAAAAAGAAATCACAGAGAAAGAAATAAAAGCATTCTGCAGTAAAAGAATCGCTTTATATAAGATACCGAAAAAGATATTGATAGGGATGAACTGAAATGGCAAATATATTTATGACAGGCGGAACAGGCTTTTTAGGGTGGGATATTGTAAAGGAGTTATTAAAAGAAAAAAACTCAAAGCTTTATCTTCTTGCAAGAGGCAAAAAAAAGGAGTCTGCTCAGGATAGGATTAACGGATTAATTAAAAAGAGTTACCATGGAATTGAGAGAAAAGTTGTATCCCGCAGGATAGAGATTATAGAAGGAGATATAGCTGAAAAGGGATTGGGCATTGTAAAATCCCGCATGGATAAACTGCGCAGTGAAATAGATACTATCTATCATTCTGCCGCCCTGTGCCAGTTTAATGTGCCTATGCCGATTATTAGAAAGATAAACGTGAGCGGCACAAAAAATGTTTTGGATTTTGCTTTACAGTGCAAGAGGAATGGCCAATTCCAGTCTTTTAATCATATAAGCACAATAGGGGTTGCTGGAAAATTCAGCGGCAGGTTTTATGAAGATGATTTAGATGTGGGCCAGGAATTTGATAATACATATGAACAAAGTAAATTTGAGGCAGAAAAGTTGGTAGAAGAATATAGAAAGAAAGGTTTAGCTATACCAGTATTTCGGCCAGGGATTATTGTAGGGGGTTCTGTAACCAATGAGGTCAGCGAGTTTCAAATATTATACCAGATTCTCCATCTTCTTTCACTTGAGATATTCGATGAAATTCCTTTAAATAGAAATCTGAGATATGGTTTTGTTCCAGTGGATTGTGTTGCAAGAGCCATACATCTTATTGCGTCTGATAAAGATAATGCGAAGGCTTATCATTTAGTAAATCTGGATACTGTTTCTGCAGGAGTTTGTCTTGATATCGCAGCAGGGTATTTTGGTTTTAAAAAACCAAACGTGGTTTCAAAGGAAGACTTCAACTATAAGGGGCTTACAGGGGTTAAAAAAATAATTATAGATTTTTATATGTCTTATATAGTGCATAAAAATATTGGTTTTGATACAGAGAATTTTGATTCTGTGATGAAACAAAAAAGTTTTGCTTGGCCAAAAATAGACAAGAGGTATATGGTAACGATTTTTAACTATTTGGATAGGATAGGGTATATAAAAAGGAAAAGAAATATATGAAGATAGCGCTCATATCTCCGAAGGGAAGTTTTTTGGGTGAAAACTACGCATTTAGGGAATTTTGTGAAAAGAGCAAAGAATTATATTTTTATAAAAGGTTTTGGTCGGGCTTAAGTTCGGGTCTATTGATAATAGCTGGCTTGACTCCAAAAGAGATAAAGATTGAACTAATTGATGAAAATGTTGAGTCAATTAATTTTGATAAAGATTATGACTTAGTGGCTTTATCTGCAATGACACAGCAGGCAACAAGGGCATACGAAATAGCAGACGAGTTTAGAAAAAAGAAGGTTAAGGTTGTAATGGGAGGTATTCACGCCACGGTTTTACCTAAAGAAGCTAAAGAGCATTGTGATAGTGTATTTATAGGGGAAGCAGAAGAAACATGGCCACAATTTATAAGCGATTTTTTAAATAATAGAATCAGTCCTTTTTATTTATCAAAAGGTTCTGTTGACTTAGAAAAATCACCTATGCCGAGATATGATTTATTAAAATCAGAAAAATATAATATAATTTGGATACAGACTACAAGGGGTTGTCCTTTTGATTGTGAATTTTGTTCCGCATCAAAGATTTTTGGTGCCAAATACAGACATAAGACTATTGAACAAGTGGTCAGAGAGGTAAAATTTGTAGAATCAATTTCTAAGAGTTCCCATATAGGATTTGCAGATGATAATATGTTTGTAAATAGAAAATATGCAACTGAACTGGCAAAGAAATTAATCCCTTTAAAAATAAGATGGATGACTCAGACAGATATTTCTATAGCAGAAGATGAAAAATTATTAAAATTACTAAAAAAAAGTGGCTGTTATATTTTATTTATAGGATTTGAATCTTTATCAGAAAAAAATTTGATATCAGTTGATAAATCAGGTTTTAAAGCAAGGAAATTAAGTAAATACAGTGAATATATAAAAAAGATTCAAAGTTATGGGATTGGTGTAATGGGGGCATTTATATTGGGTTTTGATTACGATGATAATTCAGTTTTTAAAAGGACAGCAGATTTTATTATAGATAATTATTTGTATACAGTGCAAATTACTACTTTAACACCCTTTCCTGGTACGCGATTAAGGATGAGATTAGAACAAGAAAATAGGTTATTAGATTTTAATTGGAATCATTATACTTTATGGGATGTAAATTTTGTTCCCAAACAGATGTCTGTCGAGGAGTTGCAATTGGGATTGTTGGAAACGCATAAAGCTATTTATAATGATGTAGAAAGATTAAAACGGATAAAATATTTTAAGGATATTGTAGATAAATTGGTCGTTAAAACTTAAAAAATATGAATATAAGTTCATTTCCCTATTTATTTTCCACGTTTTTAGGTATTTTATTTGCTTTTTTACTTTTTATAAAAGGGAAAAGGTCTGCTGCTTCTGTTCCTTTTGCTTTTGATTGGATTGCTGTTTCTATGTGGTGGTTTGGTTATGCTATGATGTATTCAACAAAAAGAGAAGATATAGCATTACTTTGGGCAAAGTTTGCCTATGTAGGCATTATCTTTATACCTAGTTTTGCCTATCACTTTGTAATTAGTTTTTTGAATCTAAAAGATAAAATATGGAGCATGATATTGACATATTTAGGAGCTTTTTTATCTTTAATGTTACTTTTTTTTACAAATGATTTTATAACTAGATTGCATAGATGTTCTTGGGGTTATCATACTAAAGTTGGATATTTACATAATTTCTTTTTATTCTATTTTGTGGTGGTATATGTTAATTTATTTTATAATTTATTCCGCTGTTATAGAGAGAGAAAACCAATATCTTCATTAGAAGCTGTTCGTGTAAAATATGTATTATTGTGTTATTTAATTGCAGGAATGGGTTCAACTGATTTTCTAGTTCATTATGGAATAGTAACATATTATCCTATAGGTTTTATTTTTGTCCTAATAGGTTTGGGAATAACTAGTTATGCAATTCTTCGTCATCGTCTTCTTGATGTAAATATTGTTATTACCCGCGCAGGTATTTTTGGCTCCGTTTATGCTTTAGTCTTAGGTATTCCTTTTATCATAGGAGGCATACTTAAATCGTATCTTGCGAAGACGGTTTCTAACTGGTGGTTAATTCCGGTTTTTATTGGGGTTGCGCTGGCAAGTTTAGGGCCGTTTATTTACATGAGGCTTCAGAGGAGATTTGAATCGCGGTTAAGGGCCCAGGAGTTTAAGTCACATGAGGCGCTGAGGCGGCTTTCGCATAACATGCTCAGGGTTACTAACCTGAATACTCTTTTAAAGCTTATGGCGCATTACCTAGTCAAAACCTTAAAACTCAGATTTGCCGCTATATATTTACTTGACAGCCAGAAAGAAAAATATTTATTAAACAGTTCATGGCAGAGCGGCGAAGGTATTGAATTACCTCAGGAATTCGAAGTTAATAACTATCTGGCAGAATACCTGCATTTAAAAAAACTGCCAGTTGTAACAGAAGAGTTGTCGTTTTACGCGCCTTTAGCTTCTACGCCTAAGATAAAAAAACTTTTTTCTGATTTATCAGATTTTAAGATAAATACGGTAATACCATCTTTTTTAAGAAGCTCTCTTTTAGGTTTTTTTATTTTGTCTGATAGAAGAGGCAATATTTCTTTTACCCAGGAAGATCTTAACCTATTAATGGTTTTGTCAAATGAAGCCGCGCTTGCGATAGAGAACGCGCAGTTTCACCAGAAAGAGGTCGCTCAGATTGTTGAAAAGTCCAAAAGAGAGGCCCTTGCAGACATGGCGCCTGGCGCATCGCATCAGTTTAATAACCGCCTGGCGTCAATAAGCTCTTCAGTGGAACTTTTGCTTCTCAAGATGGAGAATTTTAATGCAGAAGCTCATCAGGATGAAAAGACTAAGGCGTTATTAAAAGACGCAAAAGAAGCTTTGGAATTAATAGATAATGAGGTTTATAAAGGCAAAGAAATAACATCTGCAATATTAAAAAGGGCAAAGGCAAAGGTAGAATTCCAGGAGTTTAACCTGGTTAGTTTAATTGAAAATACATATAAGCTTGTTATGATAAGCTGTTCTCTCTCAGGTCTTGATAGGGCAAGAGAGCTGAAATTTAATATAATTTCCCCGAGCGAAACACTTAATATCTTTGCAAGCGAGGCGTTATTGCAGGATGCTTTTTACAACTTAATAGATAATGCTTATGATGCAATACAGGACAGGGTGCGTCTTATGAGCCAGGATAATCTGTTATTTCAAGGAGAAATAGAAGTGACGCTTGCCCAGGAAGACTATGTTGTCAAGGCTCAGGTAAGAGATAACGGCATAGGCCTTACAAAGGAGAATCAAAGGAAACTGTTCACGCCTTATTTCACTACAAAGGCCACGTCTAATAAAGGAAGCGGATTAGGCCTGTGCGTTATAAGGGATTTTATAGAGATGCACAAGGGCACAATCGCCTGCGATTCAGAATACGGCAAAGGCACGACATTTACCATAAAGTTACCCGTAAAAAAAGGAGAAACCTAATGGGGATTAAATCAGGCCGCAAGATTTTAATTATAGACGACGAAGAAGCGTTATTGAAAAATATAGGAGATTACTTGAAGATCACAGGATACGATGTTTTTACGTCTTCTAACAGCGCTAATGGATTGGAATTGTTAAGAAACTATGAACCCGAGCTATTGCTTTTGGACCTGCATTTAAAAGAGGGGCTCACAGGCATACAGGTTTTAAGGGCGGCAAAGATGTTAAAACCTGATTTAAAGGTTGTTATATCATCCGGATTTGGCGAAGAGGAAGAGACAAAAAAAAGCTGCTTTGCGCTCGGCGCTAATGCATTTTTAAACAAACCTATGCCCCTGAAAAGTTTGTCAGAGACTATTAAAAATCTTTTGGGGGTAAAATAAATGGAAGAAAAACCAGGCGCTGCGGTAAAGGACGATTTTCACAGCATAAATAATTTACTTCATAAAATTACAATCCACGTTGGCATGGCAAAGTACTCTCTGGAAAGAAATGGTATTAATCCAGAGAATATAGAAGATGAAAAAGCGCGGCTTATTAAGGTTATGGATGGCGTGGAAGAAAATGCCATGAAGATAGGGGAAATCTTGAAAAAACTGCGCAAGAACATGGGGTGAATTAACCACCCTAACCGCGTAGGAGGCCTTCGGCCACCTGCGCGGTTTTTAAAAGGAATCTATGAGCAATAAGATCCTGATAGTAGATGATGAAAAAGATATTGCCTTAGTCCTGAAAGAGTTTTTTGTATTAAAAGGCTACGAAGTGCTGGCTGCGTTTAGCGGCCGCGAGGCAATGGGTTTTCTAAATCAGCCTGGCATCAGCCTTATTCTATTAGATATGCAGATGCCGGACATAAATGGTATAGAAATTTTAAAAGAAGCAAAGAAAACATATAAAGACGCAAAGGTAGTTATATTAACTGGTTTTTCAGAAGAATACAAAGAAGAAGCTGAAAATATAGGATGCGATGCATTTCTGACAAAACCTTTTTCTGTAAAAACGCTTGTAACAGTTATAGAATCTGTCTTGGCAGGAAAAGAAGATAGCGGAAAAAAAGCTATGGCGCTTATAGACAATAATAATGTGTTAGCCAAGGCAAAGCTTCTTTTTATAGAGCCGAATGAAATAACATATAGCTCGAAGTTAGCGTATTTTCGTGATTTAAAACGTTCGAAAGGCAAGTATCAATTGGCAGCGGCGTTTACTGAGACTGAGACGCTGGAAAAGTTAGAAGAATTTAAGCCGGACATTATACTTAGCGACATAAGCATGTTCAGGTTATATAAGTTGAGCGATAGGGTTTTAAATATGCAAAATCCCGCTAAAGATATTATATTATACGGTTTTTCCCCGAACACCAAAGATGCGGCGGGGAAAGGTAATGCCTCATTTATCGGAGGCTTGTTTGATCCAGTGACAGCTATAGTTAGTTCCGAAGAAATGGATAGGCTTGGCAGAATTGTTCGCCGGACAGCAATGGAGCATGGTTTATATAAGAGCGCGGAAACTACAAGCGAACAATTTTACAACTATCATAAAACGCTATTAGAAGCCTCTAAGGGTATGGTGCTTATAACTGATACACGTAAACTGTTATACCTCATTGTGTATGTAGTAAAAAAACATATGAAGTTGAAAAGCGCCTGCATATTTTATTATGACGAGAGTTGCAAGGGATTCATTTTAAGAAGCAGGCGCGGAGAAGAAAACGTTGCGCAAAAAGGATACAAGATAGGCGGGGATCATGCGTTAGTAGCGCGACTGAAAGATAAGCAGGCAGGGTTTTTATATAATAAAAATGATTTTGCAAACTTACCTGACTTGGGCTGCGAACTGGAGAGACTTGGCTGCGCAGCGTGTATACCGAGTTTTAATAAAGGAAAACTTATAGGATTTTTGATTTTAGGGAATAAGCTATCAGGGGATTTATACACAAGTGAGGAGTTGGAATTATTGTTAACAATTTCTAACGAAGTAGCTATTGTAATAGAAAATGCGAAGAATCTATTGGAACTGCAAAGGTTAAGAGAAAAAGAAAAGGAGAGCTATTTTCAGACAATCCTGGCGCTTGCGAAAACAGTTGACGAAAAAGACGCTTATACCCGCGGTCATTTAGAAGAGGTAACTAAATACGGGATGATAATAGTGGAAGAACTTGCAGAGCCGGTAAAAATAAATATAGACATGGAAAACCTGAAAACAGCTCTTCTTCTTCACGATATAGGGAAGATAGGCGTGCCCGATGCGCTGCTTCATAAAAATTCCAGCCTTACGCCTGAAGAATTTGAAATAATGAAGCAGCATACTGAGATAGGCGCCAGGATAATTGAGCCGATTGAAAAATTAAAGAAAGTGGGAAAGATTATCAGGCATCACCAGGAAAAGTATGACGGCACAGGTTATCCTGACGGGCTTAAAGGCGAAAATATACCTATTGAAGCGCGAATCATTAGCGTAGTGGATGCTTATCACGCAATGATATCAGACAGGCCTTACAGGAAGGCTTTGTCTGAGGAGGCTGCGTTAAATGAGTTAAAGAGTAAGGCTGGCACGCAATTTGACCCCGGTATAGTAGAAGTATTTATTAAAGTGCATGAAAAAGGCAGAATCGTCAAAAGCAAAAATCATTAGATTAGCGTATAGCGTAGAGCGTATAGCGGATAGAATATGGTAAAAACAAAAAGTTTTAAAGATTTAATAGTTTGGCAAAAAGCATATAAATTAGTCATAGAAACCTATAAAATAACTAAAAATTTTCTTAATAATGAAATAATAGAGAATTTGCTAAAAGAAGTAGGTAGCATGTTATATTGCATGGTAAATCCTAAACGCTATCCGCTAAACGCTATACGCTATAATACGGAGGCATTATGAAGTATATAGTTTTAGTCGGAGACGGAATGGGCGACAGGCCTATTGAAGACCTTAGCGGCAAAACTGTGCTTGAAGCAGCCAAAATCCCTAATATGAATTTTATAGCTGAAAAAGGCAAAGTCGGCCTTACTAATATGATACCTGCCAGGATGCCGCCTGCAAGCGATGTGGCAAATCTCTCTATACTCGGGTATAATCCCAAAAAATATTATACTGGACGCGGGCCGCTTGAAGCGGCAAATATGGGCATAGATCTAAAGGATAATGAGGTAGCTTTTAGGTGCAACCTGGTGACTATTTCAGACGATAAAATGGCAGATTATAGCGCTGGCCATATATCGAACGAAGAAGCTAGGTCTATAATAGAAGAATTAAATTCCAAATTAGGCTCAGAAGATATAAAATTTTATCCAGGCATAAGCTACAGGCACTTGGTGGTATTTAAGTGCAAGGACAAGGAAGAGCAGGAAGGGTTTGTAAAGACAAAATGCAGCCCGCCTCATGATATAGCAGGCAAGGCAATTCATAGGTTTCTGCCTGCAATGACGCCTCAGGCAGAAGTGTTAAAAAGATTAATAGATGAATCCAAAAAAATTCTGTTTGACCATGAAGTGAACAGGGTGAGACTTGATTTGAAAGAGAATCCTGCGAATATGATATGGCTGTGGGGCCAGGGCGTAAAGCCTTTTATGCCTAAATTTTCAAAGCTTTATCATGTGGAAGGCTCTATTATTTCAGCAGTCGACCTAATAAAAGGCATAGGAAGAATTATCGGTCTTAATGTTATAGACGTGCCAGGCGCTACAGGATATTATGATACCAATTATCTGGGCAAGGCAGAGTACGCCATTGACTCGCTGAGAGATAAGGACTTTGTATTTGTTCACGTGGAAGCCCCTGATGAAGCAGGGCACAACGGAGATTTAAGGGAAAAGATTAAAGCAGTAGAGAAATTTGATAAGTTTGTGGTGGGAACCATATTAGGCCATTTTAAGTCTGGTAATGAAGAATTTAGAATACTGCTTTTGTCAGACCATGCTACACCTGTTGCTTTAAAGACCCATTCCAGGGATTATGTTTGTTTTGCAATGTACGGTACTGATATTGAGCAAGGGGCAATTAAGCATTTCAATGAGAAAGAAGCCCGCCTCTCCAAATTCCGCATAGATAAAGGCCACGAGTTAATGGAATTCTTTATAAGATAACCTAATTTTACTTAAAAACTTTGCTATAATTAAAAATATTTTAATAGATTATTTTTGGCATTTGTGGTAATATTTATCGATATGGGAAAACGTTTAATTGTTCAAAAATATGGCGGGAGTTCTGTAGCGAATACGGATAGGATAAAAAACGTAGCGAATCGCATTGCGAAATATAAGAAACAAGGCAACAAGATAGTAGTGATAGTTTCTGCCTTAGGAGATACCACTGACGAACTTTTAGAGCTGGCAGGCCAGATTACGGATAAACCAAGTGACAGAGAGCTGGACATGCTTATATCTACAGGCGAGCAGGTGTCTGTGGCTCTTCTGGCAATGGCTCTCCATAAGATAGGCATTGACGCAATATCTTTTACAGGAGCGCAGGTGGGTATTGTTACAGATCGAACTCACACAAAGGCAAAGATTCTCAAGATAAGCGCAGACAGGATTAAAGAACAGGTTGAAAAAGGAAAGGTTGTTATAGTCGCTGGTTTTCAAGGCATGAACGCTGACCAGGAAATTACTACTCTCGGGCGGGGCGGGTCAGACCTTACAGCTGTTGCTATTGCAACAACGCTGAATGCTGATATGTGTGAGATATATACTGATGTTGAAGGCGTTTATACCGCTGATCCAAGGATTGTAAAAGATGCTAGAAAGCTCTCCGTTATCAGCTATGAAGAGATGCTTGAGCTGGCTTCTCTTGGCGCGCAGGTTATGCAGGCAAGGTCCATGGAGGTTGCTAAAAAATACTCAGTCCCGTTACACATACGATCAAGTTTTACTGATAAAGAAGGAACTATTATTTCAAAGGAGGTTAAGACAATGGAAGAGGTGTTTGTTAGCGGCGTAACTGCAAATAAAGGCGAGGCAAAGGTAACTATCTGCGATGTGCCTGACAGGCCGGGCATAGCAGCGAAAATATTCACAGATATAGCCAAACACGATATAAATGTAGATATGATAATCCAGAATATAAGTAGACGTGGCTATACTGACCTTTCGTTTACAGTGCCTACGGCTGAACTCAATAAGACAAAGGATGTAATGGCTAAAATAGTAAAGGCTGTGAAGGCGAAGGGCGTGGTATACAATAATGAGATAGCAAAGGTTTCTATAGTTGGCGTAGGCATGAAGACTCATTCAGGGGTTGCGGCAAAGATGTTTGGGGCTCTCGCCTCAAAGAAGATCAATATAGACATGATATCGACTTCTGAGATCAAGATATCGTGCGTGATAAATAAGAAATACGCAGATGAGTCAGTAAAAGTGCTGCATAAAGCGTTTGGATTAGGAAAGAAATAAGACTTACCACCTCCACCTACGCGGTGGAGCTTGCTCCACCGCGTAGGTGGAGGTGGTAAAGAAGGGTAAAATATGCGGGAAATCAAGATCTATGATACTACATTAAGAGATGGGTCGCAGGGGGAGGGTATTTCTTTTTCTGTGATGGACAAGGTCAATATCGCAAAGAAATTAGATGAGTTTGGAGCCCATTATATAGAAGGAGGATGGCCGGGCTCTAATCCTAAGGATATGGAATTTTTTAAACAGGCTAGAAAACTTAAGTTTAAGAATTCTGAACTTGTTGCGTTTGGAAGCACCAGGCGTCCCAAAATCAGCCCGGAGGAAGACGAAAATCTAGCAGCTCTTATAAAATCAGGTGTAAACTCTGTCGCTATCTTTGGCAAGACATGGGATATGCATGTAACAGATGTTCTCAAAGTGTCTCTTCATGAAAATCTAAAGATGATTAATGACACAATAGAATTTCTTAAATCCAAGAATTTATATGTATTCTATGACGCTGAGCATTTTTTTGACGGGTATCTGCGGAACAAAGATTATGCCCTGGAAACACTGCGTTCAGCTGTAAGCGCTGGATGCGATGCAGTTGTTTTATGCGATACAAACGGCGGGATGCTTACCCATGAATTAGGGGCTATTGTCAGGGCGGTTTCCAGCGAATGCCCTACTGTTAAATTAGGCATCCATACCCATAATGATGGCGGCGTGGCTGTTGCAAACACTTTGGCTGCGGTTGAAGCAGGGGCTGGCATTGTGCAGGGCACGATAAATGGTTATGGGGAAAGGTGCGGTAATGCAGACCTGTGCGGTATTATACCTAATCTTCAACTCAAACTCGGATATAAGTGTGTTTCCGAATCTAAGCTAAAAGAATTAACAGAAGTGTCAAGGTATGTAAACGAGATTTCAAATATGAAGCCGCAGGATAATCAGCCTTTTACTGGCAGGAGCGCTTTTGCGCATAAAGGCGGGGTGCATATCAACGCAGTTATGAAAAACCCTGTGTCTTATGAACATATAGCGCCTGAAAAGGTAGGAAACCATAGGAGGATCCTTGTTTCTGAATTGTCAGGAAAAACCAGCATTATCCTTAGAGCAAAAGAGATGGAGATGGACCTTACAAAGGATGACCCAAAGACAAAGAAGATTTTAAGGCTGATCCAGTCCATGGAAAACCAGGGTTATCATTTTGAAGCTGCTGACGGGTCTTTTGAACTTTTGATGAAAAAGGCATTGAAAAAATATAAATCGTTTTTTACACTGGAAGGCTTCAGGGTTAGTATTGAAAAAAGAGAAGACGATACCCTGATTTCAGAGGCTATAATCAAGCTGAATGTCAATAAAAAAGAAGAGCATACTGCGGCAATAGGAGACGGGCCTATAAATGCGCTGGACAATGCATTGCGCAAAGCCCTGGCAAAGTTTTATCCCGCGCTTTCAAAGATGCATCTGTCTGATTTCAAGGTAAGAGTGCTGGATGAAAAAGCAGGGACTGCTGCTAAAGTCAGAGTTCTTATCCAGTCGGAGGACAAAGATAGTTCATGGGGTACTGTCGGGGTTTCTGAAAATATCATAGAGGCAAGCTGGCAGGCTCTTGTGGATAGCGTGGAATATAAGTTGTTGAAGGATAAAGTAAGATAAAGTATAAAATTCGAAACTCGAAATACGAAATTCGAAACAAATTCGAAATTCGAATTTTCAAATGTCCAAAACTATTTTTGTTTTGGTTATTATGATTTTGAAAATTTGGACATTGTTTCGGATTTCGATATTCGGATTTCGGATTTTTTATTATTTATGAAAGACATACCATCAAGATATAATCCAAAAGACCACGAAGAATCTATTTATTCTAAATGGGAAAATAGCGGACTTTTTCATGCAGAGCCCGATCCTTCCAAAAAATCTTTTATCATAACTATCCCTCCGCCTAATATTACGGGCATACTGCATATGGGGCATGCGTTGAATAATACATTGCAGGATATCCTGATAAGATGGAAGAGAATGCAGGGATATGTTAGTTTGTGGGTGCCGGGCACAGACCACGCTGGAATAGCCACGCAAAATGTTGTGGAAAGAAGCCTGCGGGAAAGAGGCGTGACCAGGCAAGAGATCGGAAGGGATAAATTTGTAGAAGAAGTATGGAAATGGCGCGAACAGTACGGAAACACTATCATAAGACAGCTTAAGAGATTGGGTTCTTCGTGCGACTGGGAGAGGATACGTTTTACTATGGATAAGGGACTTTCAGAAGCTGTTCTGGAAGCGTTTATCCAACTTTATAATAAAGGGTTAATTTACAGGGGAAATTATATAATCAACTGGTGCCCCAGGTGCCAGACGGCTCTTTCTGACGAAGAAGCGCCGCATCAGGATGTGGAGGGAAAATTATATTATATCTTATACCCATTTAAAGAAGGCATAAGACAGACGGCAGAAAGTATAGAAGGGGTGGTTGTCGCCACTACCAGGCCTGAGACAATGCTGGGCGATGTGGCTGTTGCGGTTAATCCAAAAGACAGGCGTTATAAAAAATTTATAGGGAAGGAACTTGTATTACCTATAATGGAACGCGAGATAGAGATTATTGCGGATGATTTTGTAGATAAAAAATTTGGCACAGGCGCTGTAAAGGTTACACCTGGCCACGATCTCAATGATTTTGAAATGGCAAAGCGGCACGCCCTTGAACCTATCAGGATCATGAGGCCTGACGGAAAAATGAATGAAAACGCCTCTAGGTTCAACGGAATGGACAGGTTTGAGGCAAGAAAATTAATAGTAGCTGAGCTTGAAGAAAAGAAGCTGTTAGTAAAGATAGAAAAGCACGATCACGCAGTGGGGCATTGTTATAGGTGCCATACTGTAATAGAGCCGTACCTGTCTTTACAGTGGTTTGTGAAAATGAAACCATTGGCAGAGCCTGCGATAGAAGCTGTCAAAACCGGAAAAATTAAATTTTATCCAAAGAGATGGACAAAAGTTTATCTAAATTGGATGGAAAACATAAGGGACTGGTGCATATCAAGGCAGATATGGTGGGGGCATAGGCTTCCTGTTTACTATTGCCAGAAATGCGATGCTGTAATTGTCTCAAAAGTTGCGCCTGAAAAATGCCAAAAGTGCGGAAGCGCAGAATTAAAACAGGACGAAGATGTGCTGGATACATGGTTTTCGTCCTGGCTCTGGCCTTTTTCTACCCTAGGATGGCCTGAAAAAACAAAAGACTTGGAATATTTTTATCCAACATCCAGCCTTGTGACAGCGCCTGAGATATTGTTTTTTTGGGTTGCGAGGATGATAATGTCCGGCATGGAGTTTAAAAAAGACATACCGTTCAGCGATGTTTATATACATGGGACTGTCAGGGATGCGGCAGGCAAAAAGATGTCAAAGTCTCTTGGTAATATAATAGATCCCATTGAAATAATAGATGGGTTTGGAACAGATGCCCTGAGGTTTAGCATTATATCCATAACAGCTACGGGCCAGGACGTATTTCTCTCAAAAGAGAAATTTGAAATAGGAAGGAATTTTGCGAATAAGATATGGAATGCGTCAAGGTTCGTTCTTACCAACATGGGAGCACCAGAGCACCAGAGCACAAGGGCACCAGAAAAAACAGAATTGAGCATAGTTGATAAATGGATATTGAGCAGGCTGAACAGGACCATAGAAGGCGTTACAAAGGCTCTGAAAAACTACAGGTTCAACGAGGCAGAAGCGCTTATTTATGATTTTTTCTGGCATGATTTTTGTGATTGGTATGTAGAGATGGTGAAACCAGAAATTACAGGTCAGGTATCAGGTAATCCCTCGATTTCGCTTGAGACAGACAGGTATCAGGTAACAGGTAAAATCTTAATACATGTGCTGGAAAATTCGCTGAAATTACTGCATCCTTTTATGCCGTTTGTGACAGAGGCAATATGGCAAGGCATAAAAGAAAGAGAAAGCATAATGGTTTCAAAATGGCCGGAAGCTGAAAAGCATTACATAGATAAAAAGATCGAATCTGATATAGAACTGGTAAAAGAAGCCATTGTGAATATCAGAAACATCCGCTCTGATATGAATATACCGTATTCAAAAAAGCTTACAGTAAATATTGTTCCTTTAGAGGCTGGGATTGAACCTATTTTGTCTGGCAGTATAGAATATATTAAGAACCTTGCGCAGCTCGAGAGCTTGATAATAGATCCTAAATTCAAGAAACCAAAAAGTTCTCTGAGCGCAGTTACGGAAAGTTTTAATATGTTCATACCACTGGAAGGCGTTGTAGATATAGCTGCTGAAAAGGCAAGGCTGGCTAAAAAAGAAGATTTACTGAAACAGCAGCTTTTATTCACTGAAAAGAGGCTTAAAGATAAGAATTTTATGGGCAATGCGCCTGAAGGCGTAATAAAGCAGGAACAAGAAAAAACCGCGAAGATTCAGGAGCAAATAGACAGGCTGGAAGAGACGATAAAAGGTCTATAAATTCCACCTACGCGGTGGAGGAGCAGCTGCTCCTCCACCGCGTAGGTGGAAGAGGTTAAAATGAAATTATCAAAAGAAAAAGTATTTCCAATAATTATAAGCGCTTTAAAAGAAGATATCGGGTCAGGAGATATTACGAGCTCTGTTATTTTTGAGAAAGATATTAGTTTATTGGCGCATATTGTGGCAAAAGAAGAGTGTGTTTTGGCTGGTATGGAAGTTGCCAGATGGGTTTTTGATGCAGTTGATGAAAAAATAGCGTTTACGCCTTTATGCAAAGACATGGACAAAGTTAAGAAAAATAAAAGAATTATATCTATAAGAGGATATGCAAAGAGCATATTATCAGCCGAAAGGACTGTTTTAAATTTTTTAGGGCATCTTTCCGGCATAGCGACGCTCACAAATATGTTTGTAAAAAAAGTTAAAGGCACGCACGCAAAGATATATGGCACCAGAAAAACTATCCCTGGGCTGAGAGAACTGGAAAAATATGCTGTTGCCTCAGGAGGGGGGTTTAATTACAGGATGGGATTACAGGATGGGATTATGATAAAGGATAATCACCTTGCTGGTTTGAAGTTTCAAGCTGAAAGTTTAAAGTTACAAAATATAAAAGATTCTGTGACAAAATTTAAAAGCAGAGGATACAAGAATGTAGAGATTGAGGTAGAGACGCTGGCAGAGTTTAAAGAGGCCCTGAAGGCAGGCGCTGATATAATTATGCTTGATAATATGAAGCCGGAAGAGATTAGAAAGGCAGTTAAGTTAAGAAAAGGTTCAAACGTAATCTTAGAAGCCTCTGGCGGGATCAGTTTAGAGAATACAAAAAAGATTGCTAAAACAGGAGTTGACAGGATCTCAATAGGTAAGCTTACCCGCTCAGCTCCTTCAATAGATTTTTCTCTGGAAATTTAAATGTCCCAATTTGAATTAGCAAGTTCATTTAAGCCTTGTGGAGACCAACAGCAGGCAATTGATAAACTTGTGGGCGGGCTTAAAAAATCCCTGAAATATCAGACACTTTTCGGAGTTACGGGAAGCGGCAAGACATTCACTATGGCCAATGTTATTGCCAGCGTCCAAAGGCCTGCGCTGGTAATATCGCATAATAAAACCCTTGCTGCCCAGCTGTACAGCGAATTCAAGGAATTTTTTCCTCATAATGCGGTTGAATATTTTGTGAGCTATTATGATTATTATCAGCCAGAGGCTTATGTGCCGCAGGCAGATATTTATATAGAAAAAGACGCTTCCATAAATGATAATATAGACAGGCTCAGGCTTTCTGCTACCAGTTCTCTTATGTCGAGGCGCGATGTTATTATAGTAGCAAGCGTGTCATGCATTTACGGCTTGGGTTCACCTGAAGATTATAAAGATTTGTTATTATTTTTAAAAAAGAAAGATGTGATAAAAAGGAGCGATTTATTATCCAGCCTTGTAAACATACATTACGCCAGAAATGATATTGATTTCAAGAGGGGGTGTTTCAGGGTAAGGGGCGATACTATAGACATATTTCCAGCGTATAAAGAGACATTTTTCAGGATAAGTTTTTTCGGGGATGAAATAGAGAATATTTCGGAGATGGATCCTGTCAGCGGCAGCACTTTCGCAGATTTTATCGACAAGATAGCCGTATATCCAGCAAAGCATTTTGTTACTACTCAGGAAAGAATAGACTCAGCTATCAGTTCAATAGAAGCAGAGCTTGAAGAAAGGCTGGAAGAATTAAGACTGCAGAATAAATTGCTGGAGGCCCAGAGGCTTGGATCCAGGACTCGTTATGATATTGAGATGCTTCAGGAAATGGGGTTTTGTAACGGCATAGAAAATTATTCAAGGCATCTGAGCGCTAGGGCTCCAGGCTCAAGGCCAAGCTGTCTTTTGGATTATTTTCCAAAAGATTTTTTAACAATAATTGATGAATCTCATGTTACAATGCCGCAGTTGAGGGGCATGTACAATGGAGACCGCTCGCGCAAGCAGACGCTTGTTGATTACGGATTCAGGCTTCCGTCAGCTTTGGATAACAGGCCTTTAAACTTTGAAGAATTTACGGGCATTGTCCATGAAATAGTATTTGCTTCAGCTACGCCTTCAGAGTACGAGCTTGAGAATTCAAGCCAGATAGCAGAGCAGGTTATAAGGCCGACAGGGCTTTTGGACCCCGAAATAATTGTGAAGCCGACGGAGAATCAGATACAAGACCTTGTTGAAAATATAAAAAAGAGAACAGCCAAGGGTCAGAGAGTGCTCGTGACTACTATTACAAAAAGGATGTCCGAAGATCTTGCCGCGTACTTGAAAGAGTTGGGCTTAAAAGTAACGTATATACATTCAGAGCTTGGCGCTATTGAGCGAATGGAGACATTGAGAGATTTGAGGATGCAAAAATTTGACTGCCTTGTTGGGATTAATTTATTAAGAGAGGGGCTGGATTTGCCGGAAGTGAGCTTGGTGGCTATTTTGGATGCGGATAAAGAAGGATTTTTGAGATCAGAGACATCTTTGATTCAGGTGGCAGGAAGGGCAGCCAGGAATATAGACGGCTATGTTATAATGTATGCTGACACTATAACGAATTCAATGAGAAAGGCAATTGACGAGACTGCGAGAAGAAGAAAAAAACAGACAGAGTTTAATAAAGCGAACAATATTACTCCCCGCTCTATTGAGAAAGCTATTAGAGAGGGCATAGAGTCGTTTAAAAAGGCGGAAGAGATTGTTATTGAAACAGCCGGCCAAAGCGAAGAAGAATATGAAAAAGAAACGCTTATAACAGAGCTTGAAAGAGAGATGGAGCTTTGCGCCAGGAATTTACAGTTTGAGCGTGCAGCGAAATTAAGAGATAAGATAAAGGAATTAAAAAGTTAGGGTTTTTAAATTTTATGTTAGATGATAAAATATTAAATTGTTTTAAGAAGAATGAGGAAGGATATATTTCAGGCGAAGAAATGAGCCGCGAACTTGGTATTTCACGCGCAGCTGTATGGAAACACATTGAAAATCTCAGAGAAGAAGGTTATGGCATTGAAGCATTTCCGCACCTGGGATATAAACTGATTTCCATACCTGACCGCCTGACAGAGGCAGAGCTTGGGTGGCGTCTTAAAACAGACATCATAGCCAAAAAGATTTATTCTTACAAAGAAACAGCCTCTACTAATGATGCGGCGCACGATATTGCCATGGCTGGAGAAAAAGAAGGGGCTATTGTGATAGCGGAGTCGCAGACTGCAGGAAGAGGCCGGATGGGAAGGAAATGGACCTCTCCTAAGTCCAAAGGCGCGTATTTTTCTGTAATACTCAGGCCTGACATATTGCCAAAAGAAGTTCCGTGCATTACGCTTTTTTCAGCTTTGAGCGTTGCAAAGACGATCAGGGAGATGTTGAACCTGGCTGCATTTATTAAATGGCCTAACGATGTTTTGATAAACAACCAAAAGATATGCGGTATATTAACTGAAATGAATGCTGAAACAGATAAGATTAATTTTGTTATAATAGGCATAGGGATTAACATAAATACAAAAAAAGAAGAACTGCCAAAAGGCGCAACATCTATTATGGAAGCTTCAGGCAAAGAGTTGTCCAGGGTTGAAGTAGTAAGAGGTATTTTTAAAAACCTGGATAAATATTATAAGCTTTTTAATAGCGGACATATAAGCGGGATAATAAAAGAGTATAAGGAGTTTTCGAACTTTTTAGGAACAAGGGTTCAGGTAACATATCATGACACAAAAATAGAAGGTTATGCTGCGGATGTTGACGAAGACGGCGCGCTAATTTTAAGAATGGATTCAGGCCTTAATGAGAGAATTTTGGCTGGCGATGTATCAATGCTGCGATAACTAACAAATAATACATTAATTCCTTAACCAATTTTGCTCCCGCTGTTTCGTTTTGCGAAGCAAAGCGGCGGGGGCAAAATTCGAAGGCAGAAAACACTATGCTATTAACAATTGACATCGGAAATACAAGTATTCACAATGGGATTTTTAAAGGCAGGATTTTAAAGAAGGTCTTTAGGATAGCTGCATGTTCAGGTAATATGGAGACGAAATATAGAGTAAAATTAAAGCCTTATATTAAGAATATAGATTCTGTGATTGTAACAAGCGTTGTGCCGTCTATTTTAAAGAAGGTAGAAAAAACCGTTAAAAAAATATGTAATAAAAATTGTATAGTTGTCGGAAGGGATACGGATAGCGGAGTTAAGAATCTTTACAAAAATCCGAAGCAGGTAGGCTCTGACAGGCTTGTAAATGCAAGGGCAGCGCATGAATTATACGGCGGGGAATGTATAATTGTTGATTTTGGCACAGCCATAACCATAGATATTGTAAACAAGAAAAGACAATATATCGGCGGAGTCATAGCGCCCGGGCCAGGAATTTCATTATGGGCGCTTTACGAGAAAACAGCGCTTTTGCCAAAAGTTATCATTAGAAAGCCTAAGGGCATGCTCGGCAGAGAGACAAAAGAAAGCATGCTTATAGGTATTGTATATGGATTCAGCAGTTTATGCGACGGAATAGTTCGCAGGCTGAAAAAGAAATATTACAGGAATGCAAAGGTTATAGTTACAGGGGGTTTTTCCAGGCTCTTAGGGCCTTATTGCGAAACTGTTGATAAGATTAATCCGGAACTCACTTTGAAAGGACTGCAATTAATAAGCAAAGGGGATAATTAAATGTTTAAAATTCATTCAAATGAAAAAATAGCGCCGGCTATTTTTAAAATGGTAATAGAAGCGCCTCTGGTGGCAGCTAAAGCCAGACCTGGGCAGTTTGTAATGATCAGGATTGATGAATTTGGCGAGAGGATACCTCTTACCATAGCCGATATTGATGGTAAAAATGTCACTATTGTTTATCAAACAGCAGGCGTTACTACATATAAAATGACTGAAAAAAAAATTGGAGAGTTTATTTCTGATATTGTCGGGCCGCTCGGGCACGCTACGGATACGAAGAAAATAGGCACGGTATGCTGCGTTGGCGGCGGCGTTGGCATAGCAGAGCTTTATCCTGTTGCAAAGGCGTATAAAAATGCGGGAAATAATCTAATAATTATTATCGGGGCAAGAAATAAGGAACTCCTGATATTTAAAAAAGAATTAGAAGGCCTGGGCGCGCAGCTGTTGATAGTTACAGATGACGGTTCTTTGGGAGAAAAGGGCTTTGTTTCAGATATCCTTAAAAGGTTAATAGATTCAGGCAATAAAATTGACCTTGTATATGCGGTAGGGCCTGGAATCATGATGGAGGTTGTCTCAAACTTAACAAAGTCTTATGGCATAAAGACGTTAGTTTCATTAAACACAGTGCTTGTAGATGGAACAGGTATGTGCGGCTCATGCAGGATTCAGGTTGGCAGTGAGACAAAATTTGCCTGTGTAGATGGCCCGGAATTCGACGGCCATATGGTGAATTTTAAAGAATTGAAAGCGCGGCAAAACTTATTCAAAGAACAAGAAAAACATGCTTGCAAGATACGAGGGATACTGCAATGAACAAACAAACTCCGAAAGAAAGAATAAGAAATTTTAAGGAAGTGGCTTTTGGTTTATCCGAAGAAGAAGCGTTAAAAGAAGCTTCGAGGTGCCTTTTTTGCAAGAAAGCCAAATGCTCCATGAGTTGCCCTGTTGAAATAGATATACCGCGTTTTATAAATGCGATAAAGAACAAAAAATTTGAAGAAGCGATTGTGATAATAAAAGAAAGAAATAATTTACCTGGTGTATGCGGCAGGGTATGCCCTCAAGAAAATCAATGCGAAGGCGCTTGTGTTTTAAATGCAAAGAAAAACCCGATAAATATCGGCGGGCTTGAAAGATTTGCGGCAGATTGGGAATTGCGCAATTCGCAGTCTGTAAACCAAGCTATGAACGACGAACGACGACCGACGGCCGAAGAAAGTCCCGAGCCCCTCGGCTTCGCTCGGGATAAACTCCGCCGAGGGGCGAACGACGTAAAAGTGGCTGTTATAGGTTCTGGGCCTAGCGGGTTAACATGTGCAGGAGACCTTGCCAGGATGGGCTATAAAGTTACTGTATTTGAGGCCTTGCACATTGCCGGAGGCGTGCTTATGTATGGCATACCGGAGTTTCGGCTTCCAAAAGAAATTGTGAAGAAAGAAGTGGCGTATCTGGCGTCTTTGGGTGTGGAAGTCAAGACCAATTTTATTGTAGGCAAAACTTCTTTATTGAAGGATATTTTTGACGAGGGCTATAAAGCAGTTTTTGCAGGGACAGGCGCAGGACTGCCAAGCTTTATGAATATACTTGGAGAAAACCTTAACAGGGTTTATTCTTCAAATGAACTGTTGACCAGGGTGAACCTTATGAAGGCGTATCTATTTCCTGAATATGATACGCCTATAAATATAGGTAAAAGAGTAGCTGTTGTAGGTGGCGGCAATACAGCGATGGATTCTGCCAGGGTTTCTTTGAGGCTTGGAGCGGAAAAGGTTTATATTGTTTACAGGCGTACAGAAAAAGAAATGCCCGCAAGAAAAGAAGAAGCAGAAAATGCTAAAGAAGAAGGCATAGAGTTTAATATGCTTACCTTGCCTGTCAGGATAATCGGAGATGAGAAAGGTTTTGTAAAGGCCATGGAGTGTATAAAAATGGAGCTTGGAGAGCCGGATGAATCAGGAAGAAGACGTCCTGTTCCTGTAGAGGGGTCAGAGTTTACAATGGATGTGGATACGGTAATTGTGGCAGTGGGCCAGAGTCCGAACCCTGTATTTTTAAAAGCAACGCCTGAACTCAAACTAAATAAATGGAGCAAGATAATAATAGACCTTGAAACGCAGGCTACTAATATAAAAGGTGTTTATGCGGGCGGGGATGCTACAGAAGGCGATGATACTGTTATTGCTGCAATGGGCGCTGGTAAGCGGGCCGCAAAGGCCATAAATAAGTATTTATCAAATGAAAAATAAACGCGTGCTTGTTGCTATGAGCGGCGGGGTGGACAGTTCTGTGGCCGCTGCTATTTTAAAGGAAGCCGGCTATGAAGTTATAGGCGCTACAATGAAGGTCTGGCCAAAAGAATTATGCGGCCAGGAAAAAGAAAAGGCGTGCTGCTCATTAAAAGACATAGAAGACGCGAGGAAAGTTTCCAGGGTTCTTGGTATAAGGCATTATGTATTAAATCTAGAAATGGATTTCCGGAAATATGTAATAGAATATTTTGCAGATGAATACCTTTCAGCCAGAACGCCTAATCCATGCATCGTATGCAATGAAAAAATAAAATTTGGAAGCCTGCTTAAAAAGGCAGAAAACCTGGAGTGCAATTTTATAGCAACAGGCCATTATGCGAGAATAGACAGAAACGGCTCATACAGGCTTATGGAAGCTAGAGATAAGGCAAAGGATCAGTCCTATGTCTTGTTTTGTTTGAAAAAAAGCCGGTTAAAAAAGATTTTATTGCCGATAGGAGAGCTTAACAAAAACGATGTAAGGAGCAAGGCAAAAGAATTAGGGCTGTGTGTTTACGATAAGCCGGACAGCCAGGAAATATGCTTTGTGCCTGATAATAATTATCCTGATTTTATAAAAAAATACAGGAATATAAAAACTCGGAAAGGCGATATAATAAATAAATCCGGCAAAACGCTTGGTCATCATATGGGTTTTTGGAATTTTACAATAGGCCAGCGCAGAGGGCTTGGCATAGCTGCAAAAAATCCTCTATATGTCATAGAGATAAGGCCTGAGGATAATGTAATTGTGGCCGGAGAATCAGACAGCGTAAAAGGAAGAAGGTTTCTGGCAAAGAATGTAAACTGGCTTATCCGGGATATTAAAAAAGAGACAGAGCTAAAGGTAAAAATAAGATACAATCATAAAAAATCATTAGCTTCAATAAAAGACTTGGGCGGCAACAAAGTAGAAGTAGAGTTTAAAGAACCCCAGAATGCCATAACGCCTGGTCAGGCAGCTGTGTTTTATGATGGAGAATACGTGGCAGGCGGCGGCTGGATTGATAAGGTTCTGTAGAGACATTATGAACAAAATGAGAAGATTAAAAGAGATTTTGAAGAAAATGAAAAGAGCGGTAATCGCGTTTTCAGGCGGAGTAGACAGTAGTTTTCTGCTTAAGATGGCAAAAGATGTTTTGCCAGATGGGAACTTGCTGGCTGTGACAGCTGTGTCTGAGACATATACAGGCTCTGAACTTAAGCAGGCAAAGAGATTTGTAAAAGACTTAGGGGTGAGGCATAAAATAATTCATACAAATGAGCTAAAAGATAAAAATTTTATAAAGAATCCGATTGATAGATGCTATTATTGCAAAAAAGAATTGTTCAAAAAATTAAATCAAATAGCAGAAAAAGAAAAATTTAATTATATTGTAGATGCTTCTAATGCAGATGACATAGAAGACTATAGGCCTGGCTCGAAGGCAAAAAAAGAATTTGGAGTTAGAAGCCCCCTTATAGAAGCAGGTTTTTCAAAAGATGATATAAGAAGGCATTCCAGGCGATTGAGATTAGAGACTGCGGGTATGCCTTCAATGCCATGCCTGGCTTCCAGGTTTCCGTATGGCGAAGAAATAAATAAAAACGCATTGAGAAAAATTGAGGCAGCGGAAGATTATATAAAGAGGCAGGGCATATTGCAGGTACGCGTCCGTTGTCACAATAATATCGCTAGGATAGAAGTGGAAAAAGAAGATATAAAAATGTTTGTTAACAGAAAGTTTTGTGATAAAATAGCAAAACGCTTAAAACAGCTTGGTTTTAAGTATGTTACTTTGGATTTGGAAGGATATAGGATGGGGAGTCTTAACGAAATTTTGAAATAGGCGTTTCGCAAAGCAAAGAAGGTCCTTCAGCGCCTACAATGTTCGCTATTCGCTCACATTGTTTAACGGCGCTTCAGGATCGATTTTTGCTTCGCAAAAATCGGCGGCGTAGCTCAGCCTGGCAGAGCAGTCGGCTCATACCCGGCGTGTCAGTGGTTCAAATCCACTCGCCGCTACCAACTATTTTCAGAATAGCTCCTTGAAGAGCATATATATATATAAAGGGGTCAGAGTGATTTTTATTGACACATAGAATTTGTGGTCCTATAATTTAGCCATGCCTCGTCAACCAAGATTAATAGTTATTGGCTATCCGCATCATATCATCTTAAGAGGGAATAACCGAAGCGTCATTTTTCATAATGATAAAGATAGGCGCTTTTTTATTGAATGCTTGAAAGAAGTCAAGGAAAAAACAAAATCAAAAATATATGTCTACTGTTTTATGACGAATCATGTGCATTTACTTCTCGAACCCTCAGTCAAGGAAGGGATAGGGAATATGATGCAATCATTAGGTAGAAGATATGTGCGTTACATAAATCAAACATATAAAAGGACAGGGACTCTTTGGGAAGGCAGATTTAAGAGCAGTCTGGTAAGCAAAGACAAATATCTATTGGCTTGCGCCAGATATATAGAATTAAATCCTGTAAGAGCCAAAATGGTAAGTGACCCCAAAGACTATCCTTGGTCAAGTTTTGGATTCAGGGCAGAAGGCAGGCCTGACGAACTTCTTGATGAAGATTCTGTTTATAAGGGATTAGGTAAAACACCTAAAGAAAGGCAATCGAACTATAAGAAATGTTTTGAAAGAAGTATTCCTGATGAAGAAATGAATTTTATTCGTAATGCTACGCAAAAAGGCGGGATTTTTGGTAGTAAAGAATTTTTTGATAAAGTAGCTAAATTAGTTAGAAGAGATGTTACTTTGAAACCAAGGGGAAGGCCGAGAAAATCACTCTGACCCCTATTTCACTATTTCACTATTTCACTTTCACCTTAGGCATTTGCGGTTGTGATAAATATAAGAGATAGAAGAAGAGATATGGTTTTTGTAATCATATTTGAGTAACGTAACCTAATTACTAGCGTCTAGTTGGTATTTTTTTCTTAACCGTTCCAGCTTAAAGTATTCAAAAGCAAAGTGCCTATATGTTTTTTCAATTAAATCCTGCGCCGCATTTATTTTAAGAACAAAATAGAAAAACATCTGGCTATTATCTGGATCTCCAAAGCATATGTATATAGGTGCGGCGCGCAGCTTTTTCCTATAAAAATCCTGTGTTTTTTCATCATGGCGAGGTTTAAATAGGATAATTTTTTTTCTTATCTCGGTGTCAATTAAAATTTTTTTGCAATACTTGCTACAAGTAATTGGCCCAAATTTTTATCCCTAATATCACTGGAAATTTCTAATAGATTCACTTCGTATATATAATCGTTATTTTTTCTCCAATGTTTTATATCATATGAAAACCAAAAATCTTTTTCTTTATGGACATAAGCTATGCCTAAAATTTTTCCTTCTTTTGACACAAGTTTTATAAGAAAGCCGTTATATTTGGTCACCGTTTCCCACAGAGGTCTTTTAAAATAGCGTTCTTTTTTCGAATCAAACCAGGTATCCAAAGTTTCTATTATTTCTTTACTATTGCTTGTCAGATATATATAGAATACAGTATCGCTGTTTGGTATCCTGAAAAGCTCTTTTGATTGTATAAGTTCGCGATTATCCGCATCGTTTATGCGCTTAACATCTCCAACAGGGACTCGAAGAGTATTTTGCATAGCTATGCTATAGCCATTTATATTAGTGATAAATATAAGGGATAGAAAAAGGGACATGGTTTTTATATACATAATGGTTGGTTATTAGGTTAAGGTTAAATACTTTTATAATATATTGAATAAGTATAGCACATTTGAGGAGACTTTACAATAGATTTATTTTCAGCTTGGAATTCAGGGGACACATCACTTAATGAGGAGTTTCCCTAAAAACAGGGAAGAAAGAAGAAATAAGTGTTGTGTTCCTAGAATACAAAATTTTTAGTAAAAAATATGTAGTAAATAGTTTTTGTTTGAGTATAATATATTTAACAAACAAAAAGAGGTTGCCATGGAAAATAAATTTTTAGTGAAAATTATCATACTTGTTTTGTCGATTTTTCTATTTTCAAAGCCCTGTTTTTCCGGAACCACTGATATTCTAAAATCAGTCGAAATTTCTATAGACAAAGGAGACTTTATTTCAGCAGAAAAAGATACAAAAAAAGTGCTGGAAACAGATACAGAGAATCCATGGGCACGAAGGTTATTGGCCAGGGTTTACAGATTAAAGTATGAAACCAAAAATGATAAAAAATACCTTGATTCAGCAAAAGTTGAAATAGAAAAAGCTTTAAAAACATATCCATCTGATTTTGGAGTTAATTTAGATGCGATGGTTATTTATTATGATTTAAAGGACAAAGCAAATGCCTCTAAAGCAATAGACATGATACTGAAAAAAGATCCCAGTCAGGCTGAATATTGCAAAAGTTTCAAGGCTAAAATGGAAGCCCTTAAATAGATAGGCAATATCACAGCTTTAAACCCTCTGCTACAAAAGATGTTTCAGGGGGTTTTGTTTTTTTCTTACTATTTTTAAATAATAATGGTATGATTATATTAATAGTTAATCACAGGTATCTATCTTTTAGATAAAATTATGCAGGGCACTTTTCTAAATAAAATCAAAGCTACTATAAAAAAATATAACATGTTGGAAAAGAATGATTGGATCCTGACAGGCGTTTCAGGCGGGCCTGATTCAGTTACTTTGCTCAATGTTTTATGCGAATTAAAAAAAGAATATTCATTAAATATTATTATTGCCCATCTTGATCATAAATTCAGAGGAGAGGAGTCTGTGTGCGACAGGAAGTTTTGCGAGGATTTAGCTAAGAAATACAATCTTGAGATTGCATGGGAAGAAGCAGATGTTCCGAAGATCGCGAAAGAAAAAGGCATTTCTCCGGAAGAAGCTGCGAGGTTTGAAAGGTATGATTTTTTTAAACGCGCGGCAAAGGAAAGAGGTATAGGAAAAATAGCTGTAGGCCACACAAGAGATGACCAGGCAGAAACAGTTCTTATGAGGATGATAAGAGGCGCCGGCATGAAGGGCCTCGGAGGGATAAGCCCCGTCAAAGAGATTCAGGGGTATAAAATCATAAGGCCGTTAATAGAGGCGTCAAGAAAAGAGGTGGAAGGTTTTATTGTGGAAAATGATCTGAAATTCAGGAAAGATTCTTCAAATGAAAAAGCTGTTTTTACAAGAAACAAAATCAGGCTGGAGCTGATCCCTTTATTAGAAAGGGATTTTAATCCAAACATCAAAGAAGTCCTCGCTAATATGGCAGAGAATCTGCAGATTGAAAATGAATTTTTCGCTAAATATGGAAAAAGAAAATTTAAGAGTATGTCAAAAATTAAACAGGGAGATATCTTTATAGACTTGAAAAAATTCAAGAAACAACCAGAGGCAGTAAGAAAAAGAATTTTAAGGGCAGCCTTTGAAGAACTCAAAGGAGATTTGAGAAAGCTTACATATCAGCATTGGAAAGAGATGGAAGAATTAATTGATAATAGGCCTATAAATTCAATAGTAGACCTGCCAGCAGGGATAACTATTGTAAAAGATAGGACAAATATTAGTTTAAAATTAATAAAAATTAATAAAAAGTTGATTTATTCCATCAAATTGTGTTAATATATTAATCTAATCTTAGGAGATATATGAAAATGGAAAATAAAGGCGGAAATAAAATAAATAAAAATGTGTTATTCTGGATAGGGCTGTTCTTGCTTCTTATATATATATTCAGGCTTGATTCTTTTTCAGCTGCTTCTATTCCAAAAGAACTGAGTTATGGCGAGTTTTACAGGCTTCTGCAAGGCAATAAACAAACAGCAGCTATTAAGTCTGTTGTAAAAGTAGAAGATGAGCTTAAAGGCATGCTTACCAGCGGAACGCGTTTTACCGTGCGTATTCCACAGGAAGATCCAGAGCTTTTAAACCTGCTACGCAACAACGTCTCTGATTTTGACGTAAAGCCTCCGAAGACACTTTGGACAAATCTTTTTTATTCGCTGGGCCCCATGCTTTTATTTATAGGGTTTTTATGGTTTTTTGTGTATAGAGGGGCGACGCAGGGCGGAGGGAAAATTCTTTCTTTCGGAAAAAGCCGCGCAAAACAAATAGCAGGTGATAAATTAAAAATAACATTCGATAATGTAGCAGGCGTTGATGAAGCAAAAGAAGAGCTTAAAGAAATTATAGAATTTTTGAAAGATCCCAAGAGATTCCAAAAATTGGGCGGCAAAATTCCTAAAGGAGTTTTATTAATGGGCCCGCCAGGAACAGGAAAGACTCTCCTGGCAAAGGCGGTCAGCGGAGAAGCGGGTGTGCCGTTTTTCAGCATAAGCGGTTCAGATTTCGTAGAGATGTTTGTGGGCGTGGGCGCTTCCAGAGTAAGAGATTTATTTGAACAGGCAAAGCGTTCTGCTAAAATGAGCGGCAGAGGATGTATTATTTTTATTGATGAAATAGATGCTGTGGGCAGGCAGAGATTTGCAGGCATTGGCGGCGGACATGATGAGAGAGAGCAGACATTGAATGCGCTTCTTGTAGAGATGGATGGTTTTGATACACAAGAAGGCGTGATCTTGATAGCAGCTACCAATAGGCCTGACGTATTGGATCCGGCACTATTGAGGCCTGGTAGATTTGATAGGACGATAGTTATTTCCAGGCCTGATATTGTAGGCAGGGAAGCGATATTAAAAGTTCACACAAAAGGCATTAAGCTCAACAAAGACGCTGATCTTAAATATATCGCAAGGCAGACATCAGGTTTTTCAGGAGCAGACCTTGCTAATCTTGTGAATGAAGCTGCTCTTTTGGCCGCAAGAAGAGACAAGGAGACTGTGGAGATGAAAGAGCTGGGAGAGTCTATAGAAAGAGTCATTGCAGGGCCTGAAAGAAAAACAAGAGTTATTAACACAGAGGAAAAAAGAATAGTTTCTTATCATGAATCAGGCCACGCGCTTTTAGCGCTTCTTATACCAGGAGCTGACCCTTTGCATAAAGTTTCAATTATACCGAGAGGCATTGCATTGGGTTATACCATGAGACTGCCCCTGGAAGACAGATATATTGTTACTAAAAAAGAACTGCTCGGGAGGATAGTAGGCATATTAGGCGGCAGGGCCAGCGAGGATCTTATGTTTGCAGAGCTTTCAACAGGCGCTCAGGATGATTTGGAAAAGGCAACTGATATTGCAAGGGATATGGTGATGAGATGGGGCATGAGCGAGAAATTGGGGCATCTTACATTCGGAAGAAGAGAAGAGCAGATATTTCTTGGACGGGATATTACTGAAGAAAGAAATTACAGCGAAGCGACAGCTGTAGAAATAGATAAAGAGATACGCAAGATTATAGAGGAATGCTATCAAAGGGCAAAGAATGAATTAAACAATAATGTTGATAAGTTAAAAGCTCTTGCTGAAGCATTGCTTGAAAAAGAAGTTTTGGATTCAGAGGAAGTTAAAAAGATAATTTTTCCTGAGAATCCTGAGAACAAAACATGATGGATTTTAAATTCGGTTCCCGCACTTATATAATGGGGATACTGAATGTAACGCCTGATTCTTTCAGCGGAGATGGCATATATCATGATGTAGGCAAGGCAGTTGACTTAGCCATGAAGTTGGTTGAAGACGGAGCTGATATAATTGATATAGGAGGAGAATCCACTAGGCCAGGTGCAAAGCCTGTTACAATTGAAGAAGAGATAAAAAGGACAATCCCTGTTATTAAAAAGCTATCAAAAAAAATAGATGTTCCTATTTCAATAGATACGGCTAAATCAGGCCTTGCCAGGCTAGCATTGGAAAGCGGAGCTTCTATAGTAAATGATATAACAGGTTTGGAATATGATCAGAAAATAATAGGTATTGTCAGGGAATTTAATGCAAAGCTTATCGTGATGCATATAAAAGGCACTCCACTAACAATGCAAAATAACCCGAAATATGGGAATTTAATTCAGGAGATCAAGGATAAGCTAAAGGCTATTATTGAAAAAGCAGTAGAAGGAGGCATAAAAGAAGAAAATATAATAATAGATCCGGGTATAGGGTTTGGTAAAACGTTAGAGCATAATCTTGAGATTATAAACAGACTTTCTGAATTCAAAGAAATTGGCAGGCCAATATTAGCAGGGTCTTCCAGAAAATCTTTTATAGGTAAAATTATAGGTGTTGATCCTGATAAAAGGATTTTTGGCACAGCGGCTTCAGTAGCTATTGCAATTAAAAATGGCGCAGACATAATAAGAGTGCATGATGTCAAGGAAATGAAGCAGGTTGCAATGATAGCAGACGCTATTTTACGCATGGGAAATTAATGAATCATTATACAGTATTAGCTAAGATGCTTACAGAGATATGCATACTATGGTTTGCGTATTACGGCATTTTAATATTTGCAAGAGGCACCAGAGGTGTATATGTTTTAAGAGGTATAATTCTAATAACATCACTTTTTATAATAACGAAACTATTGGGGTTTGAAAGGATAAACTGGATATTTACAAAGATATTTGCGTTATCAATATTAGCATTTCTTATAATATTTCAGCAGGAAATAAGAAGAGGGCTAGCCAGTATAGGCCAGCGCAGATGGTCCAGATTTTTTTTAAAACAGTCAGAGATAATAAACGAAATAACCACAGCGTGTTTTTTGCTTTCTAAGAGAAAGATAGGCCTGCTTATTGCTATTGAAAGAGAGACAAGGCTTGAAGATTATATAGAAAGCGGTGTAGAAATAGATGCAAAAGTGAATTCAGAGCTTTTAATAACTATATTTACGCCGAATACACCTCTTCATGATGGAGGCATAGTTATTTCGGGAGAAAGAATAGCTGTTTCAGGGTGTCTTTTTCCTCTTACGCAGAATCCAAAGGTTTCGGCTACTCTTGGCACAAGGCACAGGGCAGCCCTTGGTTTAAGCGAAGAGACTGATGCGATAGTGGTTGTTGTATCCGAGGAAACAGGAGGAGTTTCTGTCGCAATAGGCGGCAGGCTTACTCATGATTTAGATAGGGAATCCCTAGAGAGAGTTTTGAGTAATCTCTACAGACCTGATAAAAAGAACAGTAAATAATATGAATAATTGGATAACTAATAATTTCTGGATAAAGATATTATCACTGATACTTGCGATAGTAACGTGGTTTTATGTTAACGAAGAGTTGATCAAAGAGAAACAGATGACCAAACAGTTATATAAATCCTCGATAATAAGCCAGATTCAATATCCATCCTACGAAAAAAAGCCAGTGAAATAAATATTTTTTCAGGAGAAGACAAAATGCCAAAGCTAGGTGTTAATGTAGACCATGTGGCAACTCTAAGGCAAGCTAGAGGGGGCGCGGAGCCTGATCCTATCGAAGCTGCTCTAATATGCGAGAGAGCAGGTTGCGACAGCATTGTTGCGCACCTAAGGGAAGATAGGCGCCATATAAACGATAGAGATATTATTGAATTGAGAAAAAGAGTAAATACTAGGTTCAACCTTGAAATGTCAATAAATCCAAAGATAGTAGATATTGCCTTAAGGATTGGGCCTGACCAGGTTACTCTTGTACCTGAAAAAAGACAGGAACTTACAACTGAAGGCGGGCTAAGTGTTATAAAATTTGAAAAAAAATTGGCCAATATAGCGGCATTATTCAATGAAAAAGGCATAGATGTGAGTGTTTTTATTGGGCCTTGCAAGGATGAAATTCGCTCTGCTATATATATAGGTATAGGTACTATAGAAATACATACAGGCGAATACAGCATGGCAAAAGACAAAAAGTCCATGGATAAGGAATTTAAAAAGATAAAGAATGCATCTGAATACGCAATATCTAAAGGCCTTACAGTTAATGCTGGCCATGGCCTTAATTACACAAATGTTAAAAAAATAGCCAGTATTAAAGGCATGAATGAGCTTAATATAGGTCATTCTATGATTTCGCGAGCTGTGTTTACTGGCTTATATAAGGCTGTCAAAGATATGAAAGCGCTGATAAAATGATTATTGGAACAGGTATCGACATAATAGAAGTCTTGAGGGTAAAGAGGGCGCTGGATGCCTGGGGTAATAAATTCCTGGGCAGGGTTTTTACTAAACGGGAACTTTCTTATACTAACAAGAAAAAATTTTCGCATGAAAACTTGGCTGCAAGATTTGCCTGCAAAGAAGCAGTCTTAAAGGCATTCGGGGATACAAGGGTAGGTATACGTTTAAAAAATATAGAAATATTGAATGACTCTAAAGGCAAACCGGAAGTAATATTACATAGAGAAGCTAAGGAATTTGCAAATAAGAATAAGCTGGATAAGATAATAGTCAGCATGTCTCATACGAATAATTACGCAGTAAGTAATGCGATACTCTGGAGAGATTGATTTAACAGCTATAGGGCACACTTTAGTGTGCCAAAAGAGGCGATAAAGTTATGGGAATTAATTTTAAGAAACTTTTAAAAAAACGGTCAAAAGACAGCCATAAAGGTGATTTTGGGCATGTTTTTATTCTGGCTGGCTCCAGAGGATTAACAGGCGCAGCAGCGCTATGTTCAAACGCAGCGCTTCGTTCAGGCGCAGGCCTTGTCACATTAGGCATACCTGTTTCATTGAATTTAGTAATGTCCAGAAAACTTACAGAGGTAATGACTTTCAGCCTGGCTGAAACAAAAGAAATTACCCTGTCTTTGAAAGCAGAGAAAGAGATATTAAAGAAAGTTAAGGCTTCAGATGTTGTAGTTCTAGGGCCAGGGCTTTCGCAATATCCTGAAACTCAAAAATTGATAAATAGATTAATTCTTAAAATTGACAAACCAATGGTTTTGGACGCAGACGCATTAAATGCAATAAGTAAAAATACAAGGGTACTCAAAAAAATTAAATCAAAGTATGCAGTTACTCCTCATCCGGGAGAAATGTCCAGGCTTATTAATAAGAGCGTGGAGTATGTAAAAAATAATAGATTAATTGTTGCAAAAAAATTCTCACGTGATTATAATACTGTGGTAGTTTTAAAAGGCGCAGGCACTGTAGTGGCAGAACAGGGCGGAAAATGCTATATAAATACCACAGGCAATCCAGGCATGGCTACTGCAGGAAGCGGGGATGTGCTTACAGGAATTATTGCAGGTTTTCTTAGTCAGGGGCTAAAGGTATTTGACGCAAGTGTAATGGGTGTTTATGTGCATGGCATCGCAGGAGATTTCGCGGCAAAGGATAAAGGGGAAATAGGATTAATAGCGGGAGATATACTTGAAAATATCCCGTATGCAATTAAGCAGATGCAACGGAGCTAAAAGAAGAGGTCTTTCACCCCGATAAATCGGGGTTCAGGATCCAAATTTATTTCGTAAATTTGGGCAGATACCCGAGTGGCCAAAGGGGTCAGACTGTAAATCTGATGGTTCACGCCTACGAAGGTTCGAATCCTTCTCTGCCCACCATAGTGGACTAAAATATTAGTGGGATGTTAAAGAATTCGAAGTGAGTCCCGATGGATGCGACAAAAGGAGCATCTGTTTATCGGGACGAGTGGCCGACCCGGAGCGACCGAGGACGCAATGTCCGAGGAAGTGCCGAGGCCTCCGGACGAGGCCGAAGCGTAGGGCGCCGAATCCTTCTCTGCCCACCGAAATTCTGCCGAATAGGCAGAATGAGTCCCGAGCGGCCGTAGTTTTTACTGATTGTCGCGAGGGACAAGTTAGTAAGGATGTTTTAATCCGTCCCTCGCCGCATATTTGCAAAATAAGGGCGGCTCGGGACTAGGCTTACGTGAATGATAGATATGTCCGCGGGTGTAGCTCAATGGTAGAGCGCTAGCCTTCCAAGCTAGTTACGACGGTTCGATCCCGTTCACCCGCTCCGAGTTCCGCCAATAGGCGGAACGAGTCCCGAGCAGCTTGTAAGCTTAAATATATGCTGCGAGGGGCAAATGGTTAGCTGGCGCCCCTCGCCGCGCAGTGTTAAAAATCAGGACGGCTCGGGACTGGGCTTACATGGAGAAAAATAGGCTGGCGTAGCTCAACGGCAGAGCAATGGTTTTGTAAACCATAGGTTGGAGGTTCGATTCCTCTCGCCAGCTCCACATTATTAAAGAGGAATCGAATAGAGCTTTGCGCCGAGCGAAGCGAGGAAAAGTCCGCCAAGAATATTGGCGGACGTA
>Ga0247842_10000803_pt1 | contig 59520 bp, 68 predicted proteins | sample LaCruzMarch2015__3_FD_192411 | JGI IMG/M metagenome (GOLD analysis project Ga0247842, IMG submission 192411) | Freshwater microbial communities from meromictic Lake La Cruz, Castile-La Mancha, Spain - LaCruzMarch2015_19m | ecosystem: Environmental > Aquatic > Freshwater > Lake | place: Spain... | reverse complement strand
AACGTGTTGGGGATGACCTGCGAGCGAAACGCGTCAGGTCGATCCCCTGGTCAGGCGACGGTCAACCGCTTGATGTGCGCGCCCTTGCGCTTCAGCTCCTGCGCCGCGTCCCACAGATCCACCGAACCTTGCGCGTTCAGCCAGAGCTCCGGCGAGTCGCCGAACAGCTGTGATAGCCGCAAGGCCATCTCGGGGCTCAGCGCCCGCCGCTCCCGAAGCAGCTCGTTGACGGTCTGGCGGGATACGCCGAGTGACTCCGCCAGACCCGCGACCGTCAGGTTGTAGTCAGGCATGAAGTCCTCACGCAACATCTCGCCGGGGTGGATGGGCCGGATGATGCGTTCTCTGGTGTTGGGGATGGACATCTGACACCTCATCTCAGTGGTGGTCGCAGATCTCGACGTCGTAGGCGTCTCCGTCTTCGAAGATGAAGCAGATCCGCCACTGGTCGTTGATTGAGATCGAGTGCCGGCCTTTGCGGTCGCCGTGCAGGCCGTGCAGCCGATCGCTGGGCGGTTGCTGCAAGTCCTCCAGACGCGACGCCAGGTCCAGATACTCCAACCTGCGCCGGGCTCGTCTCACGAGGTCCGGCGGGAACCGTTTCGCCTTCCCGGTGGCGTACGGCTCCTGTGTGCGCTTGTCCGCAAACGACCTGATCATGGGGCCAGCGTAACGCGTCACGTGACGTCAGTCAAGATGACCGTGCCGGGAGCTCGCCTAACGACCAAGCTCACTGGCGGGGATGGAGCGAAGCGGAATCCCCGTCCAGTGCAGCGCCTTGTTAGCAATTCGATTCTCGTTCCTGTAGCAGGTCACCGGCCCAGCGAACCGCCTCTGGATACTCATCGCAGTCGAGTATGAACTCCTGTCCCCTTGCGACAGCCTGCAATTGGACTCGCTCACCCTGGCCCCGCCAGCGCTTTGCATCTGAATGGTATGTAAGTGGAGTCTGGTTACCGGATGGATGAAACCAAGCTGGAAGCTCCCAAGTCGTTGTTTTCTCTGCGAGCGGTGCCGTTAACTGCCGACTGGGGGCGAAGCGTGGAAAAACCCCTGCCCCGGGGAAGCTGTTCGGGTTTACGTTGTCTAGTGCCAGGTGACGGCGCGCTATGTAAACGACGTTGTTGGGGTCGATGCCTCGATGGAAATGAGGGTGGTACTCCGCCCATTCGTAGCCGTGCGGCCTCGAACTCCCAAGCGGTAGAACCTCTGCCACCTGCAACCACCCCCAGACTACATGGCAGGGTCGGGCCTCAGGCGCCCATGCATATGACCCATCCTGTTCTTTGACACGACGGAATAGCCCGAAGAACAGGAAGAGATCGCCTGGCCCGACTCCATTGTTCCGCAGATGGCTTTGCGCTTGGCCGGTTTGACCGAAAATGGGCCGCCACCCAGGAAGGCGGGACAGGCTCTCGTGGGCGAGGTCTGGGTCAACGTGGGCGTGGTATTGCGGAGGAATGCGCCCGCTCGTGAGATGGGCGACGAGGGGGCCAAGCGAGCCACCGCTGTAGGAAATGTCCTCATAGGTGACAGTCGATTTCTTGTCCGGAATGGGCAGCGAAACCATGCGGCCATCCGGGAGTACAGGACTGGGTACACCTCCAGCGGCGGAATCGAAGCCTTTTCTGCTAAGAATCAGCTTCATTCTTGCACCTGCCGCCACGAATTGTCGCCAACCGGCCATTTGTCCGGTGGGGCGTTGACGCCCTGAGGGTGGGCTGTGATGAACTGCAAGAATCGCGAAATGGTCTCCCGCGAAAACCGGTTCTTGTGCGCCCGTCCTACTTTCAACTCATCCAAATGCGGGGGCAAGACCGGGCCGGAGGTGCCGAAGTAGTGGAACCTCGTGGCGACAAGAACGTTAGTGCCCCCCAAGTCATGTGCCTTGGTTTCTGGATTCTCTCGCTCTCCAGTAGAATGCATCGACCGCAACTGCTGAAACCCGCCATTCGGCAGCGGCTTGTAGATGTTATCTCCACACTTATAGACAACTTCTCCCTTGGTATAGTCCGGTATCTTGTCGGCGAAACACTCGTCTCGGTAATAGCTGGCGTAGTCCAGAATCTTATCCACTTCCATTGCAAAGACGACCCGATTTCCGCTGGCTCTCGGGCTCAATCCAACAATCCAATCCCCAACATGGGCCGTTCGTCGAATCGCTGGTTTGCAGTCTGCAAGCGTACAACACCCCCAGAACGGGTTCGGTGAGAATCCGGTGTCATGTGTGACGACATAGGAATACAGTTTCATGGGCTACCTCTGCTCGATTGCTAACAATGAGTATGCAGTCTGTGTAAGACCTCTGACACAGCTATCCCTGTCTGCGTAACACTCTGCGGCGCCCCGGTCCCCCGTGCGCGTTCACGCCTGCCGCGCCGCGCTTCGCCGGCACGCTATGCGGTCAGCATAACACCAGCCTCCGCGGCCCTCTGGGAGCCGCGATCCGCGCTGGCGATGTCGCTCACCGCGCCGTGCTGGCCGCGCCGGACGCCTGCCCGGTGCTGTGGTCGCCCATACACAAGAGCGGCTCAGGGGGCAGAACGTTCCCGGCGCGCAAAAAGGCTTCAGCCGCGGAATCTCACGGCGCGTCGACCGCGACGAGAGCCCCACGGCGATGGATGTGCTCTCCCGTGCTGCCCCTTGGCAATGTGGAGAATCGTTGACGGAAGGACGCCGCCGTGGAAGACGCGCAGCTCCACTTCTCCAGGCGCAAGCCCGCCACGTGCCCGGCCTGCGGCTCGCTGCGGGTGGCCAGGATCATCTATGGGTATCCGGGTCCCGAGCTCATTCAGGACGTGGAGTCCGGCAGGATCACACTGGGCGGTTGCTGCGTATCGGACTTCGACCCGGCATGGCGGTGACAGGTGCCGGAGCGAAGACACCTACGAACACCGCCTGGAAGGCGGGACCCTTCCATATTCCCGTGGAGAGCGACTGCCAGGCGCCAACTCCGCAGCGAAAACGAGCCCCGAGATGAGCGCCGCCGCTTCCATCTGCGTCGCCGGGATGGCGTGCGAGCAGGCATCCAGCCTGATCGAGATGGTCGCGTGCCCGAGGCGTGCTGAGACGACCCTGTGATGGATGCTGGCCTGGAGTGCGTACTTCGGTCCAAGCCGATCACTTCCGGCCGGCGACGCTTCCGGACCTGCCTCAGGGCGTGTACAGCTCGTCGATCTCGCAGGAATACAGGCGCAGGAACTCCTGGCGCCGCAGCTTGAGAGTCTGGGAGAGCTCGTGGCCGATGCGGAACTCCCCGAGCCACAGGCGCATGCGGTGCACGCGCTCGTAGGGCGCGAAGCGGCGGGCGTCGCCACTGATGGCGTTCACCAGAGAGCGGTAGTGCTTGACGATGCGCTCGTCCGCGATGAGGGTCGTCGGCTCGTCCGCGGCCAGCCCCAGGCTGCGGCCCAGCCCCTCGAGGTGGGCGCGGCTCGGCGCCACGAAGGCGGCCACGTAGGGCCGCCCGGCGCCCATCACCACCGCCCTGTCGATCCACTCGCTGGCGCAGAGCTCGTTCTCCAGGTAGGGCGCATTGACGTTCTCACCGTTTGTGAGGACGAGGGTGTCGTCGACTCGGCCGAGGACGCGCAGGCTGCCGTCGGCGTGCACGAGAGCAAGGTCGCGAGTGTCGAACCAGCCGTCCGCGCTGAGCACCTGGGCCGTGCGCTCCGGGTCCCTGTAGTACCCGCGCATGACGTTGGGTCCGCGTACCTGCAGGCGCCCGACGTCGCCGGGGCCGCACGAGCGCCCATCCTCGCCCTCGAGGCGGTGCTCGACGCCGTTGATCACGTGGCCGGTGGTCCGCAACATGCGGCGTTGAGGGTCCCTCATGGCGATCACCACGATGGCCTCCGTCATGCCGTAGCCTTCCAGCAGCGGCATGCGGGCGGCATCGAAGAACTCGTCCACCGTGTCGGGCAGGGGGCCGCCGCCGACGAGGGGGAAGCGAAGGCGGCCGCCGAGCCCGGCGCGGACCTCACGGAAGACCAGGCGGTCGGCGAGCGCGTGGAAGGGGGCGAGGGCGACGGCCCTCGCCAGCGCCCAGGCGTACGCGCCCGCCCGCCGGACCGGGCCGCGACGCCGCAGGACGGGCTCGCGGCCTGCGAGCAGGCGGCGCGCCGACGCGGACGTCAGCGCGTGGGCCACCAGCCAGCGCACGAGCCGCCGGCGCGCCGGTCTCAACGCGTCGATCCTGTGAAAGACGCCCTTGTACAGCTTGACCCACAGCTCCGGCACGGTGGCCATGACGACCGGGCGCACCGCCGTCAGGTCGCCGCGCAGGTGCAGGACGCTGCTGTAGTGCAGACAGCATCCCTTGCTGAGGTACATGAGCTGCATCTGTCGCTCGTAGGCGTGCCACGGCTGCAGCAGGGTGAGCACCGGCACGCGCTCGATGTGAAGCAGATTGGGGAGCTCGCGCAGGTTGTGCTCGTAGTTGGCGTGGGTGAGCGCCACGCCCTTGGGGGCGCCGGTCGTGCCCGAGGTGTAGATGATCGTCGCCAGGTCCTCGGGCAGCACTTCGGCGCGTCGCCGCGCAATCTTGCCGGCCGACTCCGGCCACGCCGCCTCGCCGAGCGCCATCAGCTCGGCCAGGGTGAACAGCGAGCACGTGCCGTCGCGGGTGGGCGAGGCTCCGGCTGCTGCGGCCGGGTCGCCCCCGCCCAGCGGGCCGTCGATGACCACCGCCGCCCGCAGCCCGGGCAGCGCCTCGCGCACCTGCGTCAGCTGCGCCGGATCCTCCACGATCACCACGGCGGGCTCCGCGTGACGCAGGATCGCCGCGAGGATGTCGGGCGGCGTGTCTGAGGCGCGGGGCACGTCCACGGCGCCCAGAAAGTGGATCGCGAGGCTGCACACCATCCACTCGGGGCGGTTGTCGCTGATGAGGGCGACGAGCTCTCCGCGGCGCACGCCGAGCGTCTGCGCCAGTGCGAGCGCAAGCACGCTGGCCCGGCGGTCGAGCTCCTCGTAGGTGAACGCGGTGAAGACGCCGTCCACGCGCCTGCTGAGCGCCGGCTCGGCGCCGTAGTCGACGACCCAGCCCGCGAACAGCCGCGGCAGCGTCGTCGCCCCCGCCGTGCCCGGATCCGGTGCCGATACTCCTTTCATGCGCCCTCTCAGCAGGGGGTCGCCGGCCACCCACCCACGGCCGGCTCCCGGCCATTGTCCCCGAGCACGGTCCCCTGTCAACTGGACGCGCGGCCACGCCCGGCCCCACCCGTCCCGGGCGAGAGCGATTCCGGGGGAGGGCTGGCGGACCGCAGGAGAGTCAGGGCAGGGCGCGCTCGGCTCGCGTGTGCGTGAAGTGGTCCTTTCCGTGGACGCTGCGGGCGGCATGAGCCCAGCCGCCTGATCGTTCCGCAACGTCACCTCAGCGATTCGATCGTCATCTTGCGCCGCTCGGTTTCCTGCAGGCTGAAACCACAGCGACTCTTAGACCATCGACCGGAAAGGACGCATTAGCTAACATGGGCGAGTCAGCTATCCTTGGAGTCGCCGTGAAGACCGTGTCCGCCACCGAGATCAAGAACCGCTTGGGTCAGTACCTGGCGCGCGTCGCCGTCGAGCCCGTGGCCGTCGAGAAGAACGGGCGCCCGGTCGCCGTGCTGCTCTCGTTCGAGGAGTACGAGCCGCTGCAGCGCTCCGACGACTTCTTCTGGGGCCAGGCCGCGCGCGCCGCGGAGGCCGAGGGCTTCCTCAGCGTCGAGGACTCGCTGAAGTACCTTCAGGACGGTGCGTCCGCAGAAGACCGTGCTGCCTCTTAGCCTGTCGAGGGCGTCGGTCCGCTTTCTCGACACATTGCCGCCCAAGCAGTACCGGCAGGTCACGCGCAAGATCATCATGCTGATGGCAGACCCGCAGCCCGCGGACGCCGAACGCTAGAAGGGCTACGACAATTCCCGCGCGACGGTGGGGGAGTACCGCGTCATCTTCGCTGTGCACGACGGCGTGCTGCGCGTCATCGCGATCGGCACGCGCAACGACGACGAGGTGTACCGACGGCTGGGCTAGAAGTGGATGATGGCTCCCTCGCCACCGCGAGGCGATTCCCTCATGGGCCGCTAGCTCAGCTGGGCGACCGCCTCCCTTGCACGGCGTAGGGAGACGACGGTCATCCCCTCAAGACGCAAGAGACGATGCGACGCACCGCAACGCCGGCTGCAACCCGCGCTGCAACCAACGGCGCGTTTCGTCGCTCCGGTCTCATCGGTTGCGCCAATCGGCCCGACATCCTCACCATTCGGGCTCGAGGAAACGGCCTTGCCGTTCTGGGATAGTGGGTACCGTGCTGGCCGAGGGGGCTATCAGAGACGCATGAACTGGGGTGGCACTATGGACGCACTCGACGTGGGCTTCGACTTCCGCGAGGATACGCCGCCGGGCAAGGATCCGGACGCTTGGAGCCCGACGCTTCGTAGGTTCCATCGCCTTCTGTGGAGCAAGCCCCTGCCGGACGGCACTGTGTTCGAGCTCGACGACACCCCAGGTGTCTACCTGCATCACCGGTCGGATGAGCATGGCGAGTTCTTCCTGGCGAGCGATGGCGTGGTTGCGTCGTACAGGTATGTGCCAATGGTCCAGGTTGAGGCATGGAAGCTGCAGGAGTTCCTGCACATCGGCTACACCATCGGCGGCATGATGCTGTGGCCAGGGAACCAAGTCGACCGCAAGTGGACGATCAACCAGGCCCGAGGGTGTCAATGGCAGATCAGAGACCGCTTCGACCTAACGCTGGAATGCATCCGGAGGCACTACCTGCGCGAGTGGAATCCGATGAACGACTGCCTTGCGCGGTACGCGGACTTCTTCAGGCTGTTCGGGGATTTCCGGGGCTTCGTGGAGTTCTTTCTTCTGCAGGATGCGGTCACCGTCGATTGCGGCGCTGTGATCTTCTCCGCACCGTTCGAGAACTTCACCACTCCAGCGATTCCTCAGACCATCGACGAGTACCGGGAGTACCGGCATCGCGCCATCACCTTCATCGAGGCCCGGAATCGCCGGATTCTTCGATCCCTTTCTGCAGACCACTCCCGCGGTCTGAGGGAGGGCGAGAAGTCCGTGCGCCGCGCCGTGGCGCTGGAGCCGCCCCATGCAAGCACGCGACTGACGCCGGAGGCCGTTCTTGAGCTGGCGGGGCAGTGCGGCACGCGGGAGGAGTTGGTGAGGGCGATCGAGGTCGCGAGTGAGAAGGGCTTGCACGTGCGGCCCTTCAAGACCTGTCTGATGTTCACGCCGCCGATGAACGGTACGCGCTGTCTGTTCACACTCTGGGCGGGGCGAGAGGCCGGCAAGCTCACGGCCTACGTGAGCACCGAAGCCTTCACCGAGTTCTTCTCTCTGGGGCGCAGCGATGTCGAGGAGCGGCTCGGACCGGAGGGCTGGCGGCACTTCGACGAATCAGGGTTCGAGGTTTTCCTCAAGGGTGTGCAAGCGCTCGAACTCAGCTTGTGAGGGACTCTGTGGCGCCTCTCCCCGCACGCCTGCGGGCATTCGCTGACAACGTCGAGTGGACGTTCGCGAAGACGATGCCCGAGTGGCCGCACGAGTACATCGTCAGGGAGCGCATCGACGAGCAGTTGTTCGTCGACCTCGTGGGCCATATTCGCACGCACGGACGCAGCGGCAGGTTCTACGAGAGAGTGATCGTCTATTACGAAGAGGCCGGCCTTGTCTACTGGACGATGGGGGCTCCACTGGCCGAGACGATCATCGTGAATCGCTGCCGGACTGAGGACACCTACGAGAGCCGCCTGGCGGCAGGGACGCTGCCGTAGCGAGACTGTTCGTCATGAACGTCGTGGGCTGCCAGCCCAGCTGGGAGAGCGCCGCAGAAGGGTCCGTTCGCACCAGCGCCTGACGACCGTGCAGCCGCGCCTGCACGGCCGGCCCCCGTGCGTGGCCGGCGGCGGCTGGGGTACGCCGTGGGGCTCTTCTTCCTCGCGCCGCCCCAGGGGCGAGTATCCCCTCGCGAACCTCGGATTCACGGAGCCCCACCTCCACTTGAGCTTGCCGGACGCGCGCAGCGTCACGTGCCCCTGGGCGCGGACCGCCGCGAACGTCTGTCTGCACACGGGCGTCCTACGGGTAGTGGCACAGACGGCGCCGCCGTTTCCGGGGCGCTCACACTTCGAAGGGGGAACGCCATGGCACTCAGGAACAGGTACGCTGCCGCTGCACTGCTCGCGGCTCTCGCGCTGGCGCTCGTTGCGCTCGCCGGTTGCGGGGAGGCCGGCACCACCACGGCAGGCGCCGCCGCCAACACCGTGACCGCCTCCGGCGCCGGCGCCACTCAGGCCGCACCGGACACGGCCGAGATGTCCTTCGGCGTCACCACGATATCGCCCAACGCTAGGTCGGCTCTCGACGAGGCCTCCAAGAGCGCCGAGCAGATCGCCTCCGCGGTCAAGAAGCAGGGCATCGCCGACGAGGATATCCAGACGCAAGACGTCAGCGTCTACCCGCAGACCGTCGACCAGGACGGCAAGCAAGTCATCACCGGCTACCAGGCGTCGCTCAACGTGCGGGTCAAGGTGCGCGACATCTCCAAGCTCGGCGAGATCATCTCGGCGGCAAACGCCGCAGGCGCCAACGACATCAGCGGGCCCACGTTCACCATCGACGATCCGGCGCCCGCCCGCGCCAAGGCGATCGAGGAGGCCGTGGCCGACGCTCGGAAGAGCGCCGAGGCGATGGCCAAGGCCGCCGGCAAGAGCGTCGGAGCGGTGCTGAGCATGAGCTCGAGCGATGTCGGCCTGGTGCCCGGCCAGATGTACAGCGCTTCCGACGTGGCCGGAGCGGCCAAGGCCGTGCCCATCGAGCCGGGTCAGCTCGCCATCACCGCAAGCGTAGTCGTGGTCTTCGAGCTCAAATAGCCTTGCAGGGCAGAAGCGGGGTCGACTGAGCTTTCGCGCTATACTTATCGCTCGTGGGCCGCCATCTCAGTTGGGAGAGCGCCTCCCTTGCACGGACTACGTGCGCACGCAAGTACCTGCGAAGCGCCTAGCTGATTTGCAGGTAAATCACGCAGACGCAGCAGACGAACCGACGATAGCTCCGGCGATCTGCAACCCGCGCTGCAACCCCGTGCGCTTCGGTCGCCTCGGTCTCGTCGCTCGCCGCAGCCGGACACGGTGATGGGGTAGGAGTCTTGTGACGCGCGGGCGTACTAGTCGGAGTCGCGGCATGTGCCCGGCGCTCCGGCTCTCCTACTGCGGGTCTCGGCCTGGTTGCGTGGCGTTGACGGTGCCAAGGTTCTGACCCATGGCTGCGCTAGGATGTGGCCCAGCGGACCCCGTCCGACCCTAGGCATACGAGGTGCGATGGACAGCACGCAGATCGGCCTCACCGGTGAGTTCTACACGCTTGCCCAGCTGATGCAGCATGGGCTCGTCGCGACTCTCACGCTCGGTAACACCAAGGGCGTTGACATCCTCGTCTCGAACCCGGAGTTGAACCGCCTGTACAAGGTGGAGGTCAAGACGGGCAACCGACCTCCAGCCTGCGAGAGCTTGTTCGGGGAAGAGCTCCACCATGCTTGGCCGATGAGCGCCAAGCATGAACACATCGACGACGACAGCCTCTTCTACTGCTTCGTCGTGCTGCGCGGCGCCGACGAGCTTCCGCGCTTCTTCATCGTGCCGAGTGCCTACGTAGCGGCCTACGTGCGTGAGCAGCACGCCTACTGGGTGCGGACCAAGCATCCGTCGGGCGCTGACACGACCATGCGGCGCTTCCGCATCCCCGTCTCCGACCCCCTCGGCTTCGAGGGCAACTGGGGACTGCTGGAGGGCGATCCGATCCCGGAGCGCCAGCGCGTGCTCGACGAACCGTGGGTCAGCTCGCCCTGAGGCCCACACCGACGAACAGCGTCCGCATTGTGCGGACACTCATCTCCGTGTGCCACTGGGTATCACTCCCCTGATGGTCGCGAAGAAACCGCAGATACCTGAGATGGGTGGCCTACGTGCCCGTGCCCGTGCTCGCGGTGCGGCCGCATTCGCTGCTGAGAAGGCTGGCCCGCTGGTCAAGGAATGCGTCGAGCGAAAGCGCGCCGTCGCCGCTTACTGGAGTTGGAGAAAGCCGGGTGCCTGATGTTCGAGGTGGTGGTCCTGCCCAACGGCGACATGCGTGTGCCCGCCCGAGCGGTCTCGGATGACGGGCAGACAATCGGCGACGGCACAAAGGTGCTGAAGAAGGGCACCCCTGAGTGGCAAGAGTGGTACGACTGGTGGTCCGGCCGCCCCGGCGGCAACGCCTGCAGAGGCCTCGCAGGCGGCTCAGACGCCAGAAGCCAAGCGGCCCCGGAAGCCCCTGACCGCCGAGCAGAAGGCGGCCCGCGGGCGGCGAAGGCGAAGGCCCGCCGCGCCGAGGCTCGCGAGAGGAAGGCATCATGACGCAGCCCGACCCCACACCCGTACCCCCGAAGCTCCTTGACGGTGACGGCAGCGCCCTTGTGATCCTTGGCCGCTTCCAGCGCGAAGCACGCAGAGTCGGCTGGAGCCCCGAGCAGATCAAGGCCGTCATTGACGACGCCACCAGCGGCGACTACGACCACCTCTTGGACGTCATGGTGGCCAACACGGAAGACGACTCCGAGGACGAGGACGAGGAAGCCGCCGAGCGGCGCGAGGAAGACGAAGCCAAGCGGCGCGAGGAAAACGAAGCGTCATGAGCCTCCGGGGCCACATCTGATCCCAAGGCCCGAAGGACGAGAACGGCGTGCGCCACGGCGGCCATCCTCGACGAGCAGCTCGGCCAGCGCAAGGCCGGCACCTACGTGGAGCCGAGCACGCAGACCGTCAAGGAGTACCGTGCAGATCGCTGGCTGCCGGACACGAAAGCCTCCCGCAAGCCGTCCACCCACGCCAGCCATGAGCACCACGTCATGGTCCTCGTCGACCGCAGCGCCCCGGAGGGCCTCGACGTGCACGTGATCATCGACAACTCAACCTGATTGGTCGTCCCTGGGTTCCGAGCAGGGGGATCGAGCCTCAGTCGGCGGCGCGCTGCGTACTTGAGTGTGACGACGTCTCCACCTCACGATCGAAGCCCAGCTGCCAGAAGTACATGTCTGCGAGCTTCATCAAGGGATAGAAGACCCCGCCATCCCTTGCGATGCGCGATTGCTCCGCTGTGAGCGCCGGCAGGCTCTCCTGGCAGAAGCAGAACATCCGCTCGATGAAGGCCAGATTCAGAGAGGAGAATCTCTGGTCGGCGGTCCTGAACCCGTCGATGAAGTACCTGTCGCAGGCAGGGAGGCATCCCAGGGTGCCGAGGATGACCTTGCTGATGAGCGTATCGGTGGGCTGCGTCGAGCCCGCGGCTGGGGCGAAGGGGCGGTACGCGTCTCGGATGCCGCGGACGAGCTCGCAAACGAGGGGGCTCAGCACGGCATCAGCAGTGCGGGCTCCGAAGTCGCACGCCCAGAGATCGCGGAAGCGCTCCTCGGCCAGAACATCGACTGCGCCAAGGTGAACCGTGTAGGCGTGCTGAAGCAGGAAGCTCGACCCCCGGTACATGCCCCAGCTTGCGAGGTAGAACCCGAGCTGCAGCGCCGCCTGGTCGCGATCAGCAGTGAGCCCCCCAGGAGTCGCGCGCTGGAAGTACCCGTAGCAGTGCTCCCAGGAGCGGTAGCGGTGATGCTCCCTGGCGTCGCCGAGGTAGGCGCGGATCTCACTCTCGATGGTCACGGCGCGGCGTCAGCGGGGCGCGGCGCATCGACGGGGAGCGGGCCGAACAGGTCCGCGACCGAACTGGCGGACAGCAGCCGCTGCAGATTCGTGTAGCGCGGCCCCTGCATGGTGCCCGGCGTCGCATCGCCGTAGGGGATCTGGGGGATCTCCTTTGCCGGCTCGGAGAAGACGAGCTTGTACTTGCCGGCATCACCGTAGGGTTCGATGCGTTCAACCGGTGCGTAGTGGGTGATCGCGGACAGGGGCGCCGTGCGATAGGCGGCGATGTACTTGATGCGCGGAAGCATGCCCCCGCTGATGCGGATCGCATACCAGCAGTCCTCGCCAATGAAGACCTGCTGAAAGCCCTCTTCCTGCGCCGGCACCACGACCGTGTCACGCTCGTCCGTCGTGGGCTGGGTGGTAGAGACGTCAACGGTCACCACCGGCGCGGGCTTCTCGAACACCCGCACGCCGAGGAGAGGGAGGATGCGCAGCATCTCGCCGAGGAAGCCACGCGTATCGGCGCGCTCCCACTCAGCGAGCTTGGGTTCCTTCGGATGGACGGTGTTGTCGAGGTGGCACTGGCCCGCCTCATGCGCAAGGTCGATGAGCGCGTGCTCAAGCCAGGTCGTGTGCGCGCGATTGAGCGCCGTCCCCTTGGAGACGAAGGCGTAGCCCCAGTCCCAGAAGTCCTTGTTGCCGTAGTGCGATTCGAGGCGGGTGCGGATCTCGTCGCCTTGCCCGACGTAGACCGTGGGCAGATCGTCAGCTGCGCCTTCGCCCGGACCGCTGAGGATGTAGATGCCGGGGGTGCTGAACTCCTGGCGCTTGCTGATGCTCGGCCACAGGGAGCGAGGGAAGGCGATGCCCCAACCGGTCCAGTTCTGTCGGTCGACGATCTTCACGCCGTCGGGGTCGCCGTCGACGACGAAGACATGGATGGTGTATGGCTCAGCCACTTCACAGCCCCCGCTGTCGCCGTGTTGGTAAGGACCCGAATCGTGTGACATCGCGCCTGCGACGGTCCGATTGGACGGCCCTTCCAGACAGTACCACCGCAGGCGGACGGGTGGCAGGGCCATGCGTCCGCATCGCCTTCGGGTCTTCACCTGCGACCGAAGCGACGAAGGAGACCGGGGCACGTGGTTGGCGCGTCGGCCTGACGGGGCGTCGCCTTCGTCTGCATCGTCTTCACGGTCTTCGCTGGGGCGGTGTCAGCAACCCCAGCCGCAACCCACCGTGCGTGCACGCCGTTCTCCCTGATCATCCCGCGCTATACTCGTCCCTCATGGGCCGCGAGCTCAGTTGGGAGAGCGCCTCCCTTGCACGGAGTGGACGAACGCAGTGCGGGACACTGAATGAGCCCGGCGCGCCCGCAGCCCGATCCCGGGGTCGGCATGGCCTGGCCGGCCCTCGACGGCTTGGCTCGCGTCCACGGCGACGCCTTCTTCGTCTTCGACGAAGCGGAGCTCCGCGCCAACGTGTCCGCGCTGCGCACGGCGATGGCCGCCGCGGCGCCGGATGTGGAGATCGCCTACAGCGTCAAGGCCAACTACACGCCCGCCGTGTGTCGCCTTACGCAGAGCCTGGGCATGCTGGTGGAGGTCTCCTCGCCCATGGAGCTCTGGTTCGCGGAGCGGCTGGGCGTCCCCGGCCGGCGGATCGTCTACAACGGACCGGGCAAGTCCGGGGAGTCGGTTCGCGACGCGCTCCTCGCCGGGGCTCTCGTGAACCTCGAGACGGAGCGGGACGTCGAGTGGGCTCTTGCGACCGCCCGGGAGCATCCCGAGAGGAGCTTCGGGGTGGGCCTTCGCTGCAGTCTCGACGGGCCGCAGGCGGGGGTCTCGCGGCTGGGGTTCGACGCCGAGGGCCCAGCTCTGGACGCCGCCGCGGAGCGCCTCGCCGGCGCCGGCAATGTCTCCGTCATCGGCCTTCACAGCCACGTGTTCGACGGGTCCGTCGACGGCCTGCGGGCACGCACGGCCGGGCTCGTCCGGGTCGCGGAGCGGCTCTTCCCGGACGGCCCCGAGGTGCTCGACCTCGGCGGGTCGCTGCGCGGCCGCGTGCCCGTCGGTCGCGACCCCGACGGCGTTCCGCCGACCACGTTCGCCGACTACGCCGGCGCCATCGCGGAGGGGCTGCGGCCGGACGTGGCCCGCTGGCCACGCCACCCGCGCATCATCGTCGAGCCCGGAGCCGCCGTGGTCTCCAGCGCCTTCTGCCTGTACGCCCGCGTGCTCGAGGTCAAGACCGTGGGCGATCGGGACTTCGCGCTCGTCGCGGCGTCGGTCCTCGACACCAGCCCCAACCTGCGCCGCATCGACTTCCCCGTGACGGTGATCTCCCGCGAGGTCTCCGCGGAGGCTGCGGGCAAGGCGCCGATGCTGGTCGGCGGCATGTCGCCGATCGACGGCGACTACCTCGCCTTGGATCTCCCCGCCCGCCCGGCCACCGGCGATTTCGTGCGTTTCGACAACGTGGGCGCGTACTCGATCAGCATGAGGCCGGCGTTCAACTATCCGCCGCACGCCATCCTGCAGACGGATGGCGAGGAGGTCACGATCCTGCGCGCACGACAGTCCTACGAGGACGTCCTGCGCGGCTTCGTGTGACCCGAGCCCGGGTCAGCGCGGGCGCCGCTCACGCATGAGCAGCCATGCCGCGCCCGCCGCCGCGACCATCGCGGCGGCGCCGATCACCATCCTCACGGCGAACGCGGCGTCGAAGGCTGAGGCGGCTACTCGCAAGACATCGGGGACATTCTTCACGGCAGGGGGCTGCCCTGAGAGCAGCGAGGCATTGAGGGCGGCGAGCGTGGCGTACGCCTCCTGGCCGCTCATGCCCTGCTCCGTGAGACCATGGACGATGCCGCTCGCCGTGACCCGGCTGAGGAGCAGCGTGGTCAGGATCATGCCCAGGGAGTAGCCGAGCTCGCCGATCGTCAGCCGGGAGGAGGTCACGGCGCCGTAGGCGTCCGCCGGCGCAGCGTCGACGATGACCTGCGCCTGCCCCGTCATGGCCGCGTTCACCCCGTACCCGATGAGCAGGGATCCGGGCAGGATCACCCAGTAGGCCGAGCTCTGCTGGACCGGCAGGAGTGCGATGAAGCCCGCGGCCGCAACGAGCGCGTTGAGCGCGATGACGCCGCGCGGCGAGCGGCCGGCGCTGAGCCGCCGGCCCGCGACCAGCCAGGCGGCGGCGCCGATGAGGTAGAAGGGCTGCAGCCCGAAGGTGGCGACGAACACCGAACCCTGCTTCACGTACTGCAGGTAGTCGCTGAGGCTGATGACCAGCGCCGCGTAGGCGCCGTTGACGAAGATGCCGACGAGCACGGCGGCCACGAAGGGGCGCGAGCGGAAGAGCCGCACCGGGAAGGCGGGAGCGCGCCGGCGCAGCTCGACGATCACCCAGGCGACGAGCACGAGGCCGCCCCCGGCGACGAGCGCCCACGCGACGAGGCTCCCGGGATCGGTCGCCACCGCGAGGAAGCCCGTGATCAGGAGCATCAGGCCCAATCCGATGAGGATCAGGCCCCACAGGTCCACCGGTCCCGAGCCCACGCGCGGCATCCGCGGGAGCAGGCGAGGGGTCAGCAGCGCGCTCAGCGCGCACATCGCGGGGACGACGAGAAACAGCCAGTGCCAGTCGACCCCGGCAAGCAGTCCGCCGGCAAGGCTGGCGATGGTGGCGAAGACGATGCTGTACATGCCCCACAGGCCCAGCGCCTTGCCGAGGCTCCCGCGGGGCGCGACGACCTTCACGCAGGCGTAGGTGGCGGTCAGCACCACGCCGTAGGCGACGCCGGCGAGGATGTTGCCCGCCAGGTACACCGTTCCCGACGGGATGAGAACGATCGCCAAGCTGGCGACGCCGCCGAGAACATAGGACCACATGAGGACGCGGCGCCGGCCGAGCCGGTCGGCGGCGACGCCGGCGGCGAGGGCGGTGGCCGCGATGGCCAAGGTGGCGGCGCTGGCGCACGCGCTGCGCATCAAGGGGCTCAGTCCGAGGTCCGCGGTGGCGGAGGGGAGCGACACGGCAGAGAGACAGACGCCGGTCGACATGATGGCCGCCACCCAGCCCAGCAGCATGATGGCGAGGTGGCCGGAGTACACGGGGGCGCCACGTCTAGCCTGCACAGGGCGGTTCCTTCACCTTCAGTTGCGGTCGCGGAGCCACAGGGGGACCACCGGCGCCCACAGCAGGAACAGGGCCGCCACCGCGGCGATGGTGGCCCGCGCGCCGAGCAGCGGCACGACCGCCACGGCCGCCAGGGCCCCGAGCACCCGCGCCGTGTTGAAGCCCAGGTCGATGGCCGTGAACACCCTTCCGCGGTAGCGGTCCGGCGCCGCGCCCTGCGCGAGAGTGTCCGCGGGCACCCGCGTCCAGCCGTAGGAGACGCCGAGGAGCACCGCGCCGACGGTGAGCGCGAAGGCGAGCGCATCCGTCGCCACGATGGCGGGGAGCAGGGCCACGGCCGCGAGGACGAAGGCCACGCCGATGAGCAGCCGGTTGGGCATGTGGGAACGCAGCGCTCCCGCCGTCAGGAAGCCGAGGAAGACGCCGACGCCGCCGGCTCCCACGAGCCCTGAGAACGAGACGAGACCACCGCCGAGGTCCTCCTTGATGACCACGAGCACGGTCGCGATGACCATGACCTGCAGAAACTGGCCGACGGCCACCGTGAGGACGGGAGCGAGGGCGGCCGGCGTGCAGCCGATGCGCCGAAAGCCGTCCGCGAGATCGACCATGACCGCCGCCAGCTCGCCACGCAGCACGCCGGTCGCCTTCATCGGCGGCAGAGCGCTGGAGAGGCGCGCGCTGACGACCGCCGTCGCCGCCCACAGCGCGCCCGAGAGGGCGATCACCGCCCACGTGCCGGCCGCGGTCGCGACAAGGCCGCCCGCGGCGATGCCGCCGAACAGGGCCACCGTGCCCGCAATGGACGCGATCGTGTTGGCGGTGAAGAGCAGGGTGTCGTCGGGCGCCTGTCCCGGCTCCGGCGCCCGTTCCTCGGCGGCGCCGACCACGCGGGGTATCACCGCCGACGACGTGGCCTGGAAGAGGCGGTTGGCCGAGAACACGACGAGCGCTCCGGCGTAGACCGCGCCGCCGCCGAGCCCGGGCAGCGCGAGCAGGGCGGCCGCGGCCCTCACCAACGGAAGGGCCACCAGGATGGGGCGGCGGGGCCAGCGGTCGACGAACACCCCCGCAAACGGCTCGAGCAGCGCGAACGGCAGCAGGGAGAGGGCCGTCGCGACCGCGAACCCGCGCACGGTGCTCTGCGACTCCGGCAGGAAGACCACCGCGTTGAAGATCGCCGCCATGAACGCGCCCTCGGCGATCTGGCTGGCGAAGCGCGCCGCGAGGAGGACGCGGAAGTCGCGGCAGCCGAGCACCATCCGCGCACGATCGAACCTGCCCTCAGTCAGAGCCGCCCCCTTCCCGTCCTCTCCGTCAGTATCCGCTCGCTGGAGGTCCGAAGCCAGTATCCGTGAGGCGCGGCTCTCGCGCCATCATGGGGGGCACGCCAAATGGCGGGATCAGGCAGCGTCACACAGACGCGGAGCGCAGAGGAGCTCGAAGAGGAGCTGATGGTCATGCGCGCACAAGGATACCGTCGCGGACCAGGCGCCCGAGGGTGAGCGGCAGCGCGGGGGCGCCATGGACCCTGGGCTCCTGGCGCTCACGCACGACAGCGCAGCAGCCCGACTGGCCGGACGCGGAGTCGCTCGAGAAGGCTCTCGCGGAGCTCACGGCGCTGCCGCCCCTGGTCTTCGCCGGCGAGACGCGCCATCTGCGCGCTGCCCTGGCCGACGTCGCCTTGGGGCGCGCCTTCCTGCTCCACGTCGGCGACTGCGCCGAGTCGTTCCGCGACCTCTCCGCGCCGCGCATCCGCGACAACCTCAAGATCATGCTGCAGATGGCCACGGTGCTCACCTACGGCGCGGCCCTGCCGGTCGTGAAGCTCGGCCGCGTGGCGGGGCAGTTCGCCAAGCCGCGCTCCAGCCCCACCGAGCGCGTCGGTGACCTGGAGCTACCGTCGTTCCGCGGGCACATGGTGAACGACGATCTCCCGGAGGCCGGCGCCAGAGCAGCCGACCCCTCGCGGCTGCTGCAGGCCTATCATCAGTCGGCCGCGAGGCTCAATCTCCTGCGCGCCTTCACCAAGGGCGGCTTTGCCGACCTGACGCAGGTCCACCTCTGGAACCAGGAGCTCGTGGCCAGCTCGTCTGAGGGGCGCCGCTACGAAAGGATCGCCCGAGGCATCGATGATGCTCTGCGCTTCATGGCGGCCTGTGGGATCGACCTGGAGCGTGAGCATCGGCTGCACGAGGTCGATCTCTGGACCAGTCACGAAGGCCTGATCCTGCCGTACGAAGAGTGTCTCACGCGGCGCGACAGCCTGACCGGCGACTGGTACGACTGTTCGGCGCATCTGCTGTGGATCGGTGAGCGCACGCGGAGCCCGCAGGGCGCGCACGTCGACTTCTTCTCCGGGGTGCGCAATCCGCTGGCCTGCAAGCTCGGGCCTGAGGCCACTCCGGGCGAGGTTGTCGCGCTCTGCGAGCGGCTTGACCCCGACCGTGATGCCGGCCGCCTGACGCTCATCGCCCGGCTCGGGGCCGATCGCGTCGAGAGCCTTCTGCCGCCGCTGATCCGCGGCGTTCGTGACTCAGGGCACCCCGTGGTCTGGGTGTGCGATCCGATGCATGGCAACGGGCGGCAGACGCCCGGCGGCGTCAAGACCCGGCGTTTCGATGACATCATGCGAGAGCTGCGAGGCTTCTTCGACGTGTGCCGCGCCGAGGGCATCTGGCCGGGGGGCGTTCATCTCGAGCTCACCGGCGACAACGTCACCGAGTGCGTGGGCGGGGCCGAGCCCGTATCAGAGAGCGACCTCACAAGCCGCTACTCGACGCTGTGCGATCCGAGGCTCAACGCGATGCAGTCGCTCGACGTCGCCTTCCAGGTCGCTGAACTGCTGAGGCCGCAACGGATGGGCCGGCGGACGCCCTCCGGGTGAGGCCCGGCGGACGCCCTCCGGTAGAGGCCCGGCCCGCCGCTCCTACCGCAAAGACTAAGGTTACAGTTGAGCGTTAAGGATGCGGTTGCGGCCGGCGTTTGCGAAGCGAGGCGAACCACATCCGCGCTCGGCGCGACAGCTTCGCGTCGGCGGCGCCGCCCTGTGCAGCTGGCCGGGCCGGCAACGGCCCTGCCGGGCGCCGCGACCTGCGCAGCCACTCTGCCGTCTCCCGTGCCGATAGAATGGTGACGAACCCGTTCGCTGGGTGAGCTCGGCAGCCGCGTGCGACGGAAGGGGCACCGCTGGTGAACGGCTTCGGCGACAAGGTCAGCTTCATCTGGAGTGTCGCGGACCTGCTGCGCGGCCCCTACAAGCCCGCCCAGTACGGCCGCGTGATCCTGCCGCTCACTGTGCTCCGCCGCCTCGACTGCGTGCTCGAGCCGACCAAGGCCGCGGTGCTCGCGAGGCATGAGAGCCTCAAGGGCGGTCAGCTTGCCAACATCGAGCCGGTGCTCAACCACGTCGCCAGGCAGGCGTTTCACAACACCAGCCGCCTCGACCTTCCCAAGCTCACCGACGACCCCGCCAACATCACCGCCAACCTGCAGCACTACATCGCCGGCTTCAGCGAGCGTGCCCGCGAGATCATCGAGTACTTCGGCTTCGAGGCCGAGATCGAGAAGCTTGACAAGGCCGACCGCCTCTACCTGGTGGTCAAGAAGTTCGCCGAGATCGACCTGCACCCCGACGCGGTCGGCAACGTCGAGATGGGCTCCATCTTCGAGGAGCTCGTGAGGAAGTTCGGCGAGGCGGCCAACGAGACCGCCGGCGACCACCTTACGCCGCGCGAGGTCATCCGTCTCATGGTCGACCTGCTCTTCGAGCCCGACGGCGAGGCGCTCACGAAGCCTGGCATCGTGCGCACCCTCTGCGACCCGGCCTGCGGCACCGGCGGCATGCTGAGCGTCGCCGAGGACTACTTGCGCGAGCTCAACCCGCAGGCGCGCCTCGAGTGCTACGGCCAGGAGTACAACCCCGAGTCCTACGCCATCTGCGGCAGCGACCTGATGATGAAGGGCCAGAACCTCGAGAACGTCAAGTTCGGCGACAGCTTCACCGCCGACGGCCTCGCCGGCATGCGCTTCGACTATCTGCTGGCCAACCCGCCCTTCGGCGTCGAGTGGAAGCCGGAGGAGCGCTTCATCCGCGGGCGAGGCCGAGAGCCTCGGCTTCGACGGCCGCTTCGGCGCCGGCCTGCCGCGCATCAACGACGGCTCCTTCCTCTTTCTGCAGCACATGATCAGCAAGATGAAGCCCGAAGGCTCGCGCCTGGCCATGGTCTCGAACGGCTCGCCGCTGTTCACCGGCGACGCCGGCTCGGGCGAGAGCAGCATCCGCCGCTGGATCATCGAGAGCGACTGGCTCGAGGCGATCGTGGCGCTGCCCGACCAGCTCTTCTACAACACCGGCATCAGCACGTACGTGTGGATCGTGACCAACCGCAAACGGCCCGCACGCCACGGCAAGGTCCAGCTGATCGACGCCACGGGCTTCAGCCAGAAGATGCGCGAGGAGCCTCGGCAACAAGCGCAACGAGCTCAGCGAGGAGCACGTCAACGAGATCACGCGCATCTACGGCGCGTGCGCCGAGGGCGAGCACTGCGGGATCTTCGCCAACGAAGCGTTCGGCTATCGCAAGATCACCGTCGAGCGGCCGCTCAGGTTGAGCTTCGCGGTGAACGAGGAGCGGCTGGAGCGCCTGCAGGCGGAGAAGGGGTGGGCGAAGGTGAAGGAGGCTGACCGCGAGGCCGTGCTGGCGATGCTGCGCGGGATGGCGGGGGCGAGCGTGGGCGCAGCCGGTGGCGCGAGCGCACGCGCGATGTGGACGGAGCGGCCGGCGTTTGAGGCGGCGCTGAGAAGCGCCGCCCGGGCCGCCGGCCTCAAGCTCGACGCCCCGCTGAAGAAGGCCGTCATGAGCGCGCTCTCCGAGCGCGACGAGACGGCCTCCGTCTGCCTCGACGCCAAGGGCCACGCCGAACCCGACCCCGAGCTCCGCGACACCGAGAACGTGCCGCTCGGCGAGGACGTCGGCGAGTACCTGGCCCGCGAGGTGCTGCCCTACGTGCCCGACGCCTGGGTGAGCGAGGCCGTGCGCGACCCTCAGGACGGCGGCCTCGGCAAGGTCGGCTACGAGATCAACTTCAACCGCTACTTCTACAAGTACGTGCCGCCGCGGCCGCTGGCGGAGATCGAGGCCGACATCCGCGCCCTCGAGACCGGCATCGTGCGCATGCTCGGGGAGATCACGGGGAGCGGCGCGGAGCAGACTCCGTGAGCCGCGCCGCCGCCTCAGTCGAAGCGCACACTCTACGGGCCCAGCTCGGCCTTGATCTTGGTCCAAGGCCGCGTCTTGTCGAGCTCCCCGGCCTCAAGGGCACGCTTTTACTGTGCCGCGTCATGCTGATCTTCCGCGGCCTGGGCGACGAACATGTCCTCGATCGGGACGACCGCCGCGAGGGGCTTACCGTGACGCTTGATCACGAAGCGGTCGCCGCCGTAGGCGCAGCGGCCGACGATCTCGGAGAGCTTCTCTCTGAGCTCGCGCGTGGTCACGGTGCCGGCGTCTCCAAAGTCGTTGTTGGCGATGCGGTCTTCGAGGTCGTCGGGCATGGCGTCATCTCCGGGCGATTTATGTACACACATGCATCTATATCCACATGGTACATGACCGCGCCTCGTGCCGGATCAGTCTGCGCTGCGCGCTATGCGCTCACAAGGATGACGAAGGCGAGGCAGGGTGACGTTCGCTCACCGTCCGTGCTTCTTCACGAACTCGTCGAGAGAGATGCCCGGACCGTCCAGCTCACCGCTCGCTTCCATGCGCTCCCATTCCTTGGCGTCACTGTAGTCCTCGAGCGCCTGGCAGGCCTGCAGGTCGTAGGTCGCAACGATGGCGACGAAGGGCTTGCCGTGGCGCTTCACCAAGATCTGCTCGCCGCCGCGGCCAACACGGTTGAGGACCTCCGCCAGATTGGTGCGCAACTCCTTGGCGGTGACGGACTTGGCGTCGCCGAAGTCGCCTTTCTTGACGCGCTTGGCGTAGTCCCATTTGGGCGCCATCTGGGTACCTCCCGGAGCCGCGGGTGCAGAAGTGGTCTTCGGCGCCAAGGGTACGCCTCTGCTCGGTCGGTGACCAGAAAGCGCGCGACGAGGTCGCCGCGAGGGCAGCCGCTTGACCGGGCCGACGACACCGGCGGTCGTCGCCCACATGGGAAGGGAGAAGGCGTGAGCTCCCAGCCCAAGCCGAGGCTGCAAGAGAGGCCGTGCGAGCCATTCACAAACGGGCCGGCGTTCAAGGCGGCGCTGGGGGAGCGGCGTGGACCAGGAGCGATGACCCGCGCCGCCGCGGGAGGCCCCTCAGGCTCGGCGGCGGTCTGGGTAGATCGAGTCGCGGTGTCCGATGCGCATGATGTAGACGATCTTGCGATCATCGTCGATCTCGAAGACGATGCGGTGGTCGCCGACGCGAACGCGGTACTTGCGGAGTCCGCCGCCGCGTATGAGCGCAGCCACACCCCGATGGCGTGGGTCCGTGGCGAGCCGGTCGATGGCCGTCTCGAGGCGAGCGCGGAGCTCCGCCGTCGAGCGATCGAGCCGGCGCTGGGCACGCCGAGTGACGGCGATGGCGAACGCCACCCTTCACTCACCCAGCCCGGGTTTCCCACGCACCTCTTCCCAGGACACCGTGTCCTCGAGCTCGCCCGCCGCCTCAGCGCGCTCGAGCTCCTGGACGTCATTGTGATCCTCGAGCGCCTGACAGGCCTGCAGATCGTAGGTGGCGACGATGGCGACGATGGGCTTGCCGTGGCGCTTGACCACGATCTGCTCGCCGCCGAAGGCGACGCGGTTGAGGATCTCCGCCAAGCCGGCGCGCAGTTCCTTGGCGGTGACGAAGTTGGCGTCGCCGAAGTCGCCTTCGTCGCGCCGCCGCTGGTAGTCCCATTCGGGCGCCATCTGGGTACCTCCCCGAGCCACGGGTGTAGAAGTGGTCTTTGGTACCAAGGGTACACCTCTGCTCGGTCGGTGGCCAGGGAGCGCGCGACGGAATCGCGTCGGTCCCCAGTTTGGCGTCGGCGGCCGTCCGATGGAAGAGCTTTGGCGGCGGCAGAGGATTACGTTGGCCGCCGCGTGCGGGTGACGTTCACGGTGCGGGCAGCCGCATGACCGCGCCCACGATGCAGGCCGGCGGCAGCCTCAGCGCCCGCGAGCAGGGGCTGATCGTCACGACCGTTTGCACTCGCCGCGTGCGACGCATGACAACCGCAACGAGGGAGCAGCCTTGAAGCGTATCGACGGTGACGCCAAGACCATCCGCCAGCTGCTGAGCGGTGCGAAGTACACCATCGACTACTACCAGCGCGAGTACCGTTGGGAGACGAAGCAGGTCACCGAGCTGCTCGAGGACCTCGTCGACAAGTTCGACGACGACTGGCGCGAGGAGCACGAGCTCAGCGACATCGAGAGCTACGGCCACTACTTCCTCGGCTCGATCATCATCAGCCACAAGGACGGTCAGGACTTCGTCATCGACGGTCAGCAGCGCCTGACCACGCTCACGCTGCTCCTCATCCACCTGAACATCCTGCAACAGGAGAACGAGGACAGAGCCTCCATCGACGACCTCATCTTCTCGGATGAATTCGGGCGCAAGTCGTTCAACCTCGACGTCGAGGAACGCACAGCCTGTATGGAGGTGCTATTCGCCGGTGGCGTGCCCGACGAGAACGGCCAGAAGGAATCGGTGCAGAACATCATCCGGCGGTTCGTCGACATTCAAACCGCGTTCCCCTACGACGCGGACAGCCCGGAGCTCATCGCCTTCATCTACTGGCTGATCGAGAACGTGCACCTCGTTGAGATCACCGCCTACTCGGACGAGGACGCCTACACGATCTTCGAGACCATGAACGACCGCGGGCTCTCACTGCGGGCGACCGACATGCTCAAGGGCTACCTGCTCGCCAACATCAAGGACTCCTCGGCCCGCGTGCTCGCCAACGACGAGTGGAAGAGTTGGATGGAGAAGTTCCGTAATCTTGGCGGCGAGGGCAAAGAGGAGGACGCCGACTTCTTCAAGGCGTGGCTGCGCAGCCAGCACGCGGACACGATCCGCGAGGGCAAGAAGGGCGCCAAGCCTCAGGACTACGACCGCATCGGTACCGAGTTCCATCGCTGGGTGCGTGACCGCCACGAGCATCTTGGGCTCAAGAAGAGCGCCGACTCAATCGCCTTCATCCAGACTCAGATGAGCTTCTACGCGCGCCAGTACAGCAAGGTGCGTTTGGACGGAAGCCATCCCCGATCGCCCTTCGAACGCGTCTTCTCGAACTGGTCGTATGGCTTCAGCATGCAGCCCGCTCTGCTGCTCGCGCCGCTCGACGTCGGCGACGATGAGGCGACCATCACGAAGAAGGTGCGCATCATGGCCGCCTTCCTCGACATCTGGCTCGCGCGTCGCCTGTGGAACTACCGCAGCGTGGCGCAGTCGACCATCCGCTACACGATGTTCCAGGTGATGAAGGATGCGCGGCGCAAGGACCCTGAGGCCATGGCGGACGTGCTCACCGAGCGGCTCACCTCGGAGACCGAGACGTTTGCGAGCAACGACGCCTTTCGTCTGCACGGCATGAACCGCTGGGGCATCCACCATCTGCTGGCCCGGATGATCGAGCACGTCGAGGTCGCATCCGGGGCGGCTGCGCGGTATCCGGAGTACGCGGTCACGTCGGGCAAGAAGGCCTACGAGGTCGAGCACATCTGGGCGAACAAGCCGCAGCAGTTCGTGGAGGCTTTCCCTCAGGTCACCGACTTCGCCGAGCACCGCAACCGTGTTGGAGCCTTGCTGCTCTTGCCGAAGAGCTTCAACGCGAGCTACGGGGCACTCCCCTACGAGGAGAAGCTGCCCCACTACTACGGGCAGAACCTTCTCGCGCAGTCGCTGCATCCCAAGTGTTACGTCCACAACCCCGGCTTCCTTCGCTTCCGAGATGAAAGCGGCCTACCCTTCGAGCCGATCGAGCACTTTGACAGGGCGGCCCTCGAGAAGCGGCAGCAGCTCTATCGGTTGCTCGCCGAGCAGGTGTGGAGCCCGTCACGCCTGGCGTCAATCCTCGACGCGACGGACGCGTGAGAGCGTCCGGCATGGTGACTCCCGACTCCCAGGCAGCCATGCCGCGCTCCATCCGCGATAGGGGATCCGGTGCCGAGCCGAACGCCAGCAGCCGAGTGCCTCCGTGGCTCTCGAGCCTTCCACGTCATTGGGCCGTCACTTCCCTTTCCAGGCTCACGACGTCAAGGTGCGACGGCCCATTCGGCAGCGGCCTCAAGTTCGAGAACTACCGGGACTCTGGGCGCCGCGTCATCCGGCTCCAGAATATCGGCTCCGTCAGCCCACTTCGTAGACTCGAACGCGGCCTTCATCAGTGAGGACTACTACCAAAGGGAGCTTGGGGATCACGACGTTCAGTCGGGCGATCTGCTCATTGCTGGACTCGGTGACGAAGGCCATCCCGTCGGTCGAGCATGCGTTGCGCCAGACTCGCTGGGGCCCGCGATGGTGAAGGCCGATGTCTTTCGCTTCCGGCTCGATCCCAGGCTCGTTCACCCCGCCTTTCTGGCGCACCACTTGTCCGCCACAGCTCCCGCGTTTGCCGCGGTGTCGACGACGGGCTCGACGCGCGCACGGGTCAACCTCAGCAGGATGGCGGCGAGGCCAGTCGGCGTGCCGCCAACTGACGAGCAGCGCACCATCGCCGACTTCCTCGACCGCGAGACGGAGAGGATCGACGCGCTGGTGGCCAAGAAGCAGCGGCTGATCGAGCTGCTGCAGGAGAAGCGCACCGCCCTCATCAGCAACGCCGTCACCAAGGGCCTCGACCCCGATGTGCCGATGAAGGACTCCGGCATCGAGTGGCTGGGCGGCATTCCAGCCGCATGGGAGGTGCGGCGACTGAAGCAGGTCACCGAGTTCGTGACCAGCGGCTCGCGAGGATGGGCAGAGTTCTACTCGGATGATGGCCCGGTGTTCATTCGAATCACGAACCTCGACCGCAGCTCCGTGGATCTCGACCTTTCGCAGCTCCAGCATGTGAGTCCGCCTGCCGGAAGCGAGGGAGAACGAACGAGGGTGAAGCCTGGGGACGTTCTGGTGTCCATCACCGCCGACATCGGGACGGTGGGGCTTGTGCCGGAGGGAATTGGCGAGGCCTACGTCAACCAGCACACGGCACTCACGAGGCCGCGCGAACGCGTCATTGCTCCACGCTGGCTGGCACTGTGTGTTCATTCCGCCGTTGGGCAACGCCAGTTCCCAATGCTGTTGCAGGGCGGAACGAAGGTCGGCCTCAATCTCGACGACGTCCGGAATCTGGTAGTGGTTCTTCCACCGCTGGCCGAGCAGCGGCGCTTGATTGGCTTCGTTGGTGCGAACTCGGAGACGTTGTCGGAGCTATCGACCGCCGCTCAAACGGCCATCGCTCGGCTTCAGGAGTACCGCTCCGCCCTCATCACCGCCGCTGTCACCGGCCAGATCGACGTCTCCGCGCGGTCGGCTCGGCGGCAGGCCGCAGGCGCTTGCCGCTCAGCCGCCGCCTACAGCTCGTAGCTCCAGCTGGCTCCGATATCGCGCAGCGGCAGCACCATGACGTTCTCCGCCAGCCGATACGCGCTGCGCCCGGGGTAGACGACCCACAGGGCGGCCAGCTCCAGATCCTCCATGGCCGCCTTCATCGAGCGAGTCATGCGCGGAGCGTCCTGGTACTTGATCTCCACGCCCCAGTTGCGGCCGCCCCACTGCCAGAACAGGTCCAGTTCGGCGCCTCCGTGCGTGCCCCAGAAGAAGAGCTCTGCGTCCACCCTGTCCAGCGTTCGCGCGATGGATTCCAGAGCGAAGCCCTCCCACGACGCCCCGACCTTGGGCGAGGACTGCAGCTGCGCCGGCGTGTCCAGCGACAAGAGGGAGTGCAGCAGGCCGGTGTCCCGTACATACAGCTTGGGGCGCCGCACCAGCCGCTTGCCGACATTGGCCGTCCACGGCGCCAGCAGCCTGATCATGAACGCGCCCTCAAGGATGTCGCAGTACTTGCGCACCGTCATGTCGGACACCCCGAACGAGCGCCCCAGCTCCGAGTAATTGAGGATCTGCCCGTGGTAGTGGCTGAGCATCGTCCAGAAGCGCCGCAGGGTGTGCGCCGGGATGGTGATGCCGAGCTGCGGGATGTCCCGCTCGAGGAAGGTGGAGATGTATTGCCGGCGCCACATCAGGCTCTCATCCTCCGTCGCCGCCAGGAACGACCGCGGCAGACCGCCGCGAACCCAGAGGTCGGTCACGCTGTCGGGGCCCAGGTCGCTCAGGCGAAAGCCGCCCAGCTCATGAAAGGCGATGCGCCCGGCGAGCGTCTCGGAGCCGCGCTGGACCAGGTCACGGGACGCGCTGCCGAGGATCAGGTATCTCTGCCCCGCCTCGCGGTCGATGAGGTAGCGCATCAGGGGGAAGAGGTCCGGCAGACGCTGGATCTCGTCGATGACGATGAACCCCGTCAGATCCTCCAGGGCGAGCTGCGGCTGCTCCAGCCTCGCCACGTCGCGCGGGTTCTCGAGGTCGAACGAGTGGTCGGCCTTGAAGGCCCGGGCCAAGGTGGTCTTGCCGCACTGCCGTGGCCCGAGGATGGCCGTGACGGGGAAGGTGGCCAGCAGGCTCTCCACGGCGCGCAAGTCCTGCGTTCTGGGGACGAGGTCCATGAGCGCAGAATAGGTCATCTACCATGAAATATCAAAAGTTACATTGGAGATTTCAAGCGAGATGACCATCCCCATCCGCCCGGTTGCGCATTGAGTCCCGGGATCGACGAGCGGCGAGAAGGCGGTCATGGAGGGCCCCGCGCGCCGGAGTCGCCGAGGCGGGGTAGTACTGCGAGGGAAGATAACGAATGGCGGCGGATCCTTATCTTCCCCCCGGCGAGCGAGCCTGCGAACGGCCGCGGGCGAGGCGACAGTCAAGGAATCCTTGTCTTCCCCTTACGCACTACCCCGCGCCGCGGCCGCCGCGGGCGCTGCCGGCCGTGCATCCGCCGAGCGCCCACTCGTGGCTCATCGGCGCCTGAGCGACGGTGGGGATGGTCATGTCACGCAAAGCCGCTTGTCACCCGGTCCGCCGACAGCGCGGACGTCATTCGCGTGGAGTGGGATACGCGGTCCGGCGCCGACTCAGAGCAGATCCTTGAGCTCCTCCACCGTAGGACCCGCCTCCCTCACGATGGCGCGAAGCATGCCCTTGGCCAGCTCATGGTGATCGGGGATCGTGATCCTCCGGTGTGGAGGGGCAGTCTGACGCATGACGATGTGGCTGCCTCGCTGCCTGTCTTTCTCGTAGCCGGCCTGGGCCAACGCGGCCACCACCTCACGACCGGAGACCCGAGGCAGGACGCTCACACCGCAACCTCCACGACCTCCTCGGAGATCGATGGGGGAATGGGCTCATCGTGTGCTTCGAGGCTCTCCAGATACGCGTGGATGGCCTCCTGGATGTTCTGCAGTGCGTGCGCGCGCGTCGCCCCTTGGGAGACGCACCCCGGAAGAGACGGCGCCTCAGCCACGAAGACCCCATCTTCGTCTTGTTCCACGAGGACGCGGTATTTCATCGATGCCTCCCGTTTCGCGGATTCTCAAGAGACATGATACCCATCGAGGCGCTGCGCGACTGCCGCCGCAAGCAGGCCTGCACCAACGACGAGCTGTGGGAGTACGGCAAGATCTGCCGCATGAACCGCGTCATGCAGCCGTACCTCGAGGCTGTCGCGTGACTGTCGTGCACCTTGGTGAGGGTGTCACTGGCGCCACTCTGGACTGTCCGAAAAGATTCGCACATAGTGACAAGTGCAAATCATTTCGGTCACACGGGAGCCTGATGACTCTCTCCGACACAGACAGGGCGCTTGCGCTCGTGCGCTCCACAGGCGCGATCCGCCCTCGCGACCTGGTAGCCGCTGGCATCTCCCCCCGCCTCCTCGGCCGGCTCATGGAGCGCGACCTTGTGGAGCGTGTCGGTCGGGGGCTCTACCGGGCCAATCCCGCGCAGGTCACCGAGAACCACGGGCTCGTTCTGGCCGCACAGGCGGTCCCTGGTGGGGTGGTCTGCCTGCTGAGCGCACTGCGTCTTCACGGCCTCACCACGCAACTCCCATTCGAGGTCTGGATGGCCATCGACAGGCACGCAGCGAAGCCCAGGGTCCGCGTCCCGCAACTGCGCATCATGCGGTTTTCGGGATCCTCATTCAGCGAGGGAGTGGACGAGCACCTCATCGAGGGCGTGAACGTGAGGGTCTACAGCGCGGCCAAGACCGTCGTCGACTGCTTCAAGTTCCGCAACAGGATCGGAGTCGACGTCGCAGTTGAGGCGTTGCGTGACTGCCGGGAGGCCGGCCTCTGCGATGACGCCGACCTGCTGCGATACGCCATGGCGTGCCGCCTGAGGACCGTGGTGCAGCCGTACGTGGAAGGCGTCGGGTGACCGCTCGGGCCAGCCGACCTCGCGGCGTCGGTGGTCAGATCGACATGCGGGCGGCCCCGCACGGACACAGGATTGCAGCTCCCAAAACCTCGACAGTTGTTGACAAGCACCGATGAGTTGGGATAATCATCCAATGATGCGCTACACCTCAGACGATGCTCTTGAGCTCGTCCGCCACGCGGGCGTCGTTCGCAGCCGCGATCTCGAGGCTCAGGGCGTGTCACGAAAGCATCTGAGCCAGCTTGTGGAGCGCGGCCTCGTGGACCGGGTAGCCCGCGGCGTGTACGTGGCCTCGGACGCGGAGTACACCGAGAGCCACGCGCTCGCCGAGGCGGCCAAGCGCGTACCCAAGGGCGTCATCTGCCTTCTGTCCGCGCTTCGCTTTCACGACATCACCACGCAGCTCCCCTGGGAGGTGTGGATCGGCATCGGCAGCAAGGCTTGGGCTCCGCGCGAGAGCGGGTCGGCACTGCGCCTGATCCGCTACTCTGCCGCGACGCTGGCGCTCGGCGTCGAACACCACGCCGTCGAGGGTGTGGACGTCGCGGTCTTCGACCCCGGCAAGACGGTGGTCGACTGCTTCAAGTACCGGAGCACGGTGGGCTTCGATGTCGCCCTCGAGGCACTGCGGGATTGCTGGACCCGCCGTCTCACGACCATGGACGAGCTGTGGCGCTACGCGGAGGCCTGCCGCATGACCAACGTGATGCGGCCGTACCTCGAGTCGCTGCTGTGAGAGGTTCGGGGAGGTGAGTCCGCCCCGCCGGCGCGGCAGTGCGCCGCCGGCTCCGCGAAGGCTGCTTCAATCTGAGGCGTGTTCTGTATGCTTGCGCCGCACGTGGCATCACTTCGAGCGCAGGTGTGGCTGGTGACGCGACTGGTCTTCCGAGTCCATGCAGTGCAGCGCATGTTCGAGCGGCAGCTGAGCGTTGAGGACGTGCGCCAAGCTCTCGCCAGCGCCGAAAGCATCGACGAGTACCCAAACGACAGGCCGTATCCGAGCCGGCTCGTCTTGGCATGGTGCGAGTCGAGGCCCCTCCACGTGGTGGTGGCCGACAACGCCGTTGACGACGAGCTGGTCGTCATCACGGTTAACGAGCCGGACGCCGCGCTGTGGAGCGACGACCTCAGGAGGCGAAGGACATGATGTGCTCCATCTGCCGGAAGGGCGAAACGCGCAGCGGTGCGACCACCGTGACGCTTGAACGCGACGGCTTGACGTTCGTCGTGAAGAGCGTCCCGGCAGCGGTCTGCGATACGTGTGGCGAGGAGTACCTTGACGAGGCCACCAGCGCGCGGCTGCTGCAGATGGCTGAGGAAGCGTCAGCTTCCGGGGTCCAGGTGGATATCCGCGCTTACTAGTGTTGCGTTCCTGAAGTTCATTATGCATATTCACACCGTCAGCGGCTTGCCCGTGTAGTTCCAGGCGAAGGGCGTCGCGCTCTCGTTGTAGCACTTGATGTAGTACATGGCCTGGTCGATGAGCTCCTTCTTTGAGCTCCACACGCCGCCCCTCATGACCTCGCGGGTGAAGATGTTGAAGAAGATCTCCACCTGGTTCAGCCACGAGGCGTAGGTGGGCGTGTGGAGGATCGTCAGGCGCCGCCGCTTGGCCGCCCACTCCTTCACGTCCTTGGCCTTGTGCACCGAGAGGTTGTCGCAGATCACGTAGAGCTTCTTGCGCGGGTACTTGCGGTAGAGCGCCTTGAGAAAGGCGAGGAAGGTCACCTGATCGTTCTTGTCGCGGCAGCGCGCCGTGACCTCGCCGTCATGCACCGAGAGCGCGGCCAGCAGGCAGGTCGTGCCGTTGCGTTTGTAGGTCGCGGTCAGGCGCTTGGGCTCGCCGGACCTCATCGGTAGCTCGGCTTGCGTGCGGTCAAGCGCCTGCATCTGGCTCTTCTCATCCACGGAGAGCACGAGCGCGTTCTCGGGGGGATTCAGGTAGAGGCCGAGGATGGCCGCCTGCTTGGCCTCGAACTCGGGGTCGGGGCTCCTGCCGCACCAGTACTCGGTCTTGTGCGGCTTCAGCTTGGCCTCGGTGAGGATGCGGTGCACCGTGGCCCGCGAGAGGCCGCTCTCCCGGGCGAGGTCCGTCATGCTCCAGGTGGTCTTGCCCTCCAGCGGCGTGCTGGTCGCAAGGTCGAGCACGGCGAGGCGCTGCGCCGCGCTGATGGTCGCGGGCCGGCCCGGGCGCGGCTCGTCGGCAAGGCCGTCGAGGCGCTTCTCGAGGAAGCGCTTCTTCCACTTGAAGACGCTCAGCTGGCTGAGCCCGCACCGCTCGGAGGTCTCCCTGATCCGCAGCCCTTCCGCGCAGCAGAGGATGACCTGCGCTCGCCGCGAGAGGCGCTGCTCGGTGGTCCCGGCGCGCGTCCACATGCGCAGGGTCTGCTCCTCCTCCGTCGTCAGCTCGATCTTCCGCGCTGTAGCCATGGACGGCCTCCTTCGGTGATGCCACCGGATGAGGGAATCCTACTACAAGACATTTACGATATGCAACACTAGGCCGCGTAAGGGGCACGCCAAGCACCGGCCCGCCGGAGGGCCGTGGGTCTGACGCAGGGGGTCTGATGCCGGCCGATCACAGGGAGATCGTCTTCGAGGCCGCCATCGAAGAGAGCCTGCTCACCCATAGCGGCTTTCTCAAGGGTCAAGGGCGACCCCGAGGCGTTCGAGCGCAGACCGAGGCCACCGTGCTCGACCACCTCCTCGACGCCCTCGCCGCGCGCGGCTCGCTGGACGCAATTCACGACGCTCCGACTGCATTTCCGCAGACTGCATGGCTCCGTGATGCACCGCGAGATGACAATGCCCGCGGCGGGTGACGTTGACTGCTGATTCCGGATGATCGCCTGATGTCGGGACCAGAATCGCGGCCAAGCGATCCCGCCATTGTCCCATTACATATTTATATCTTGTTTTTTAGCGATGGTATGAGACACTACCGGCATGGACGATTCCAACCCACTCGATCTGCTCGACTTCCTGCACTTCAAGGGCGTCGTGCGGGCTCGCGACGTCGAAGCCATCGGCATTCCGCGCAAGTACCTCAGCCGGCTGGTCGAGCGCGGCCTGGCGGAGCGCATCGGCCGCGGCCTGTACATGGCCGCGGACGCGGAGTGGGAGCCGCACCACTCCCTGGCCGCCGTGGCGGCGCGCGTGCCTCACGGCGTCGTCTGTCTGCTCTCCGCATTGCTCTTCCACGAGCTGACAAGCGAGCTCCCACGCGAGACGTGGCTGGCCATCAGCGCCACGGCCTGGCGGCCGCAGCTTGCGCCCGTGCCGGTGCGGGTCGTTCGCTTCTCGGCAGCAGCACTCTCTACCGGCGTCGAGGATCACCTCATCGAGGGCGTACCTGTGCACATCACCAGCCCCGCCAAGACGGTGGTCGACTGCTTCAAGTTCCGCCATAAGATCGGCGTGGAAATCGCCATCGAAGCGCTGCGCGATTGCCGCCGCAAGCGTGCTTGCACCAATGACGAGCTCATGGAGCATGCCGCTGTGTGCCGCATGACCAACGTGATGCGGCCTTATCTCGAGGCTGTCGCGTGACGAGGCAACCGCCGAGCGACCTCGCCGCCTCGGTACACGGGCGCCTCAGGCGGCGATTCCATGAGACGGGGGGCAACTACGAGGCCTTGCTCCTCGAGTTCGTCGCTGAGCGCTTCCTCTATCGGCTCTCCATGTCGCAGAGCGCCGACCGGTTCATCCTGAAGGGCGCCATGCTCTTCATCGCCTGGGAGGACGACCCCCACCGGCACACCCGCGACATCGACTTCCTGAGCCTCGTTGAAGAGGGCGCCGACGACCTGATTCTCACCTTCCGTGACATCTGCCTCTGTCGCGTCGAGCCGGACGGCCTGGAGTTCGACCCCGGCGCAATCACCGTCACGCCGATCCGGAGCGCCTTCGACTTCGCCGGGTTCCGCGCCGATATCCAGTCACGACTCGGCAAGTCGCGGCTGCCGCTGCAGATCGATGTGGGCTTCGGCGACGCTGTCGTCCCCGAGGCCGTGCGGCTGGTTTACCCCACTCTGCTGGACTTCCCCGCTCCGGTCATCCGCGCGTATCGGCGCGAGACCGTTGTCGCCGAGAAACTGCAGGCGATGGTGCAGCATGGCCTGGGCAACAGCCGCATGAAGGATCTCTGCGACGTGCGCGCCCTCTCTCAGCGATTCACCTTCTCAGGCGAGCCGCTGGTGGCGGCGATCTCGGCGACCTTTGGGAGCCGCGGCGGCGCAGTTCCCCCGATGCTGCCGGTCACGTTCGGCGAGGAGTTCGCCCTGGATCCGGCGAAGCTCACACAATGGGGCGCGTTCGTGCGCAAGGCGCGCGTCGACCCCGTTGAGCTCGGCGAGGTGGTCGCCGCTTTGCGGCGTTTCCTCGCCGAGCCCTATCTCGCCGCCGCGCGCGGCGAGCCGTTCGTGAAGCACTGGCCCGCCGGAGGGCCGTGGGGCTGACGCAAGGGGTCTGATGCCGGCCGATCACAGGGAGATCGCCTTCGAGGCCGCCATCGAAGAGAGCTTGCTTACCCATGGCGGCTTTCTCAAGGGCGACCCCGAGGCGTTCGACCGGGAGCTTGCCCTGGACCGCGGCGAGCTGTTCGCCTTTTTGCGCGGCTCGCAGCCCAGGACTTGGGCCAAGCTCGAAGGCCTCCTTGGCCGGCAGACCGAGGCCACCGTCCTCGACAACCTCCAGGGCGCCCTCGCGGCCCGCGGGTCGCTCGACGTGCTGCGCCACGGTTTCAAGTGCTACGGCAGGCAGCTCCGCCTCGCCTACTTCGCCCCCGCCCACGGCATGAACCCCGAGACGCAGGCGCTGTACGAGGCGAACCGCCTCACCGTCACCCGCCAGCTCAAGTACGACCCCGCGAGCGAGAGCTCCATCGACCTCGTCCTCAGCCTCAACGGCCTGCCCATCGTCACCGCCGAGCTCAAGAACCCGATGAGCGGCCAGACCTGGCGCGACGCTGTCTGGCAGTACAAGAGCGATCGCGACCCCGTGGCGACGATCTTCCGCTTCAAGCTGCGCGCCCTCGTGCACTTCGCCGTCGACCCCGACGAGGCGCACATGACGACGAAGCTGGAGGGCAAGGCCACGCGCTTCCTGCCCTTCAACCGCGGCAACGGCACGGCCGCCGGCAACCCCGTGAACCCCGGCGGCCACAAGACCGCCTATCTCTGGGAGCAGGTGTGGGCGCGCGACAGTCTCATGGACATCCTCGCGCGCTTCCTGCACCTGCAGGTCGAGGAGAAGAGGCACGGCGGCCGAGCGATCAAACGCGAGACGATGATCTTCCCACGCTACCACCAGCTCGACTGCGTGCGTGCCTGCGAAGTAGACGCGCGCAGGGGCGGCGCCGGCCGCAGCTACCTCATCCAGCACTCGGCGGGCAGCGGCAAGAGCAACTCCATCGCCTGGCTGGCGCACCGCCTCGCGAGCTTGCACTCAGGCGACGACGTGAAGGTCTTCGACTCCGTCGTCGTGGTCACCGACCGCCGCGTGCTCGACAAGCAGCTGCAAGACACGATCTACCAGTTCGAGCACAAGCAGGGCGTTGTCGAGCGCATCGACGAGAGCTCATCCCAGCTCGCCGAGGCGCTCGAGGCCGGTACGCCGATCGTCATCACCACGCTGCAGAAGTTCCCCTTCGTCACCGGGACGATCGGCGAGCTGCCCAAGCGCCGCTACGCGGTGATCGTCGATGAGGCGCACAACTCGCAGAGCGGCGAGAGCGCCAAGAGGATGAAGGACGTGCTCGCCGGCGCGCACCTCGCCGAGCAGGCCGCCGAGGAGGCCGCGGGTGAGGGCCTTGATGACTACGAAGAGGAGGTCATCAAGGCCATGGCAGCCCGCGGCCGCCAGAAGAACCTCAGCTTCTTCGGCTTCACGGCGACGCCCAAGTACAAGACCCTCGAGGTCTTCGGCCGCCCGGGCGTGGACGGCAAGCCTGTCCCCTTCCACCTCTACAGCATGCGCCAGGCGATCGAGGAGGGCTTCATCCTCGACGTGCTCGCCAACTACACCACCTACAGGACCTACTACGGCCTCATCAAAGCGACCGCGGACGACCCCGAGGTCGAGAAGAAGCAGGCCGCCAAGGCCCTCGCCCGCTACATGAGCCTGCACCCCTACAACATCGCCCAGAAGACCGAGGTGATGGTCGAGCACTTTCGCGCCCATACGCGCCACAAGATCGGCGGCCGCGCCAAGGCGATGGTCGTCACCGGCTCGCGCCTGCACGCGGTGCGTTACAAGCAGTCCTTCGACGCCTACCTGGCCGCGCACGGCTACGGCGACATCAAGACCCTGGTCGCCTTCAGCGGCGAGGTCGTCGACCCCGACGTGCCCGGCCTCACCTACACCGAGGTCGGCATGAACGACGGCATCAAGGAGAAGGAGCTGCCCGGCAAGTACGCCGGCGACGATTACCAGGTGCTGCTGGTCGCCGAGAAGTACCAGACCGGCTTCGACCAGCCGCTCCTGCACACGATGTACGTGGACAAACGCCTCTCGGGCGTGCAGGCCGTGCAGACGCTCTCACGCCTCAACCGCGTCACCCCCGGCAAGGAGGACACCTTCGTCCTCGACTTCGTCAACGACGCGGAGGAGATCTACCGCTCCTTCCAGCCCTACTACGAGGTCGCCGAAGTTGGTGAGCGAGCAACTCCCGAGCAGCTCTACGCGCTGCAGGCGCAGCTGAATGCAGCGCAGATCTACTACGCCGAAGACGGCGAGGGCTTCTGCGGCGTGTTCTTCGCGCCCAAGGCCAGCCAGACGCCCGGCGACCACGCCAGGATGAACGCCTGGCTCGACAAGGCGGTGCAGCGCTTCGCGGAGCGCGCCGCGAGCGGCGACGGCGCCGGTTCGGCAGCGGCCGCCGGCGCCTCCCCAGCCGCCGGCACCGAGGAGTGCGAGGAATTCCGCGGCCGGCTCATCGCCTTCCGCAGCCTCTACGCCTTCCTCTCGCAGATCATCCCCTACGGTGATAGCGACCTCGAGAAGCTCTACACCTACGTGCGCTTTCTCATCCCCAAGCTGCCGCGTCGGGCGAGCGGCCCGCGGTATCACTTCGACGACGAGGTCTCGCTGCGGTACTACCGCATGCAGAAGATGAGCGAGGGCAGGATCCCGCTGCAGCCCGACCAGCCCGAGCCGCTCGACGGCCCCACCGCGGTCGGCACCGGCGTGGTCGAAGACGAGAAGGTCGAGCTCTCGACCCTCATCGAGATCATCAATGAGCGTTTCGGCACGACCTTCACCGCCGCCGACGAGCTCTTCTTCAGCCAGATCCGTGAGGAAGCCGTGGCTGACGAGCAGCTCCAGCAGGCCGCCACCGCCAACCCGCTTGAGGCCTTCAAGCTGGTCTTCGACAAGGCCCTTGAAGGCCTGTTCATCGGGCGCATGGAACAGAACGAGTCGCTCACGGCGCGGTTCCTCGACGACACCGACTTCCGCCGCGCCGTCAGCCGCTACCTCATGACTCAGGTCTACGAGCAGATCCGCGGGGAGGCGCTGAGCGTCTGAGTCGCGCTCATCCGCGCCTCCGCGGCGCCGGCATCGGTCGGCGGGCGCGGGCGCCCGATGCCCAAGCCGGCGACCGTCAGGCGCCCCTCGTCGCCGCGTTACGACGCCTGCGCGTTCCCGATCTTGGGCTTGCCGACCGGGGCCTTGGCCTTCGACTTCGGCAGCGAGGACGGCTTGACGAACGTGCTGCCCTTCGGGCCGACCTTCACGGCCTTGTGCAGCGCGCTGCCGTGCAGCAGCTCGCTCCAGGAGAGGAACCAGACGGTCCAGCCGTCGCCCCACTTGCCGGCCACCGGGCTGCCGGTGACGGTGACCGGGTCGCCGGGCACGGCGAGCTCGTAGTAGGTCTGCGCGTGCTCCGGCGAGAGGTTCACGCAGCCGTGGCTGACGTTGGCGTAACCCTGCGAGCCCACCGACCAGGGGGCGGCATGCATGAAGTTGCCGCTCCACGTGAAGAGCACCGACCACGGCACCATGATGTCGTAGTCGGCCCCCACCATGTGGGCCGGGTTCTGCTTCTCAATCGTCAGGTAGGCGCCGTTGGGCGTGTCTTTGCCGGGCCGCCCGGTGCTGATGGACCAGGTGGCCCAGAGGCGCTTGTCCTTGTAGATGCGCACGTGGTGAGCGCTCGCGCTGGCCACGGCGATCAGCGACTCCCCGATCTCGAAGTCCTGCCTGACGGTGTGCACGCCGTACACGCCGGGCGCGCCCTCCACGCCGTCGAGGTGGCCGACGAAGCGCACCTTGGTGTGCTGCGGCCAGTAGGCGCGCGGGCGGAAGTAGAGGGTCGAACTGTTGTCCCAGTACCAGGCCCCGTCGACGCGCCTGGAGGCCCACAGGTGCAGCGACTCCTCCACCGCCTTCTTGTTCGTGATGGGCGCGCTGAACTGGAGGATGACCGGCATGCCGACGCCGTAGGTGAGGCCCTGTCCCTGGAAGATCTGCGCCGAGAACGTGGCCTTGGGCTTCAGCGTGCGGAACTTGCCGGTCTTGACGACGGTGCGTCCGGCGTCATCGAGAGCCGTGACCTTCACCGTGTAGCGGGTGTCGGTGTTGAGCGCCCAATGGCTGTGCCAGGAGGTGGCGGAGTCGTTGAGCGCCCCCTTCACGTCGTCGCCGGACGTCTTGACGCTCACGTTGACGAGCGTGCCGCCGCGCACCTGCACGGTGATACCGTTCTGCGGCTTGGCGCTCTGGCTGCCACCTCCGGGTTTGATGGAGATGTGGGCGGTCGGGGTGGAGGAGGAGGGAGAGGGCGAGGGGCTCGACGTGGCGGAGGGTGCGGCGCTCTGCCCGCAGGCGGCGAGGAACAGGCTGAGGCAGAGGGTCGCCGCGGTGGCAGCGAGCGCTGCCCGGGTGCGGCGCGTGTTCGGGCAGCCTTGCGCGTCACGGCGCGCCACTGCGCCGCGCCCTCCGCGCGCGCTCACTCGCTGCCTCGGTCGCACGTCAGCCCCAAAGGGCCACTCTCTGGCTGCGCTATTCCTCGCCGGGTATGCGTGAGCCTCTCCTCCGGTGGTCGGCGGCGGCGCCCGGATGACGCGCCATCCTGCCGAGCCTCTTCTTACCACAGGTGGCGAGGGGAAAGCATACCGACTCAGCTCTCTGGTGGACCCGACACCGTACGCAGCCTTGCCACAGGGCGTCCAGACCTGTGCGACGATCGAATCCGCTCAGCGTTTCGGGCACCTCGGCAATGGGGCGCGTTTCTCCGTCCGATCGAGGAACGCCTTGCCCGAGCCACAGACGAACTTGAGTCGCTGCGCGGTGAGCTGCACGCACATCTCCTGCCGGAGGCCATCTTGTCCAGACTGTCGGCGCACGCCGCGCGAGAATCGCTCACGCTCTTCTGAGGAGGGTGGATGAAGCAGCCCTACCAGGCAAGCGCGGCCGAGATCGAGCAGCACCTCTAGTCGTTTTCGCGGATGCCCGTGGGGGGGTATTCCTCGTTGAGGCGAGCTCCGACCGAACGGGGTTCGAACTACTGGAAGAAGGGACCCCATGGATGAGCTCGCGGCCGAGGCGTCAGAATACGACGTCATCGTAGTGGGGTCGGGGCCGGCGGGCGTCTCGGCGGCCATCAATGTGGCCAACCGCAAGCGCAGCGTGGCCGTGCTCGCCGGGCAGGCGCCGTCGGGCCTCATCCGCAAGGCGCACTCGATCGCGAACTACGCCGGCTTCATCGCCGCGAGCGGAGAGGAGCTGGCGGCGGCGTTCATGCGCCACCTGGGCGAGTACGACGTGCCCGTCATCGGCGAGAAGGCGTCGAAGATCCTCCCCGATGCGGACGGATTCGTCGTCTTCAGCGAGCGGGCGTTCTATCACGCCGGCGCCGTGGTGCTCGCCACAGGCGTCTACCGCGAGGCCGAGATCGAGGGTGAAGAGGAGCTCGTCGGTCAGGGCGTGAGCTACTGCGTGACCTGCGACGGCAGGCTGTTCGCGGGGCGCCGCGCGGCCTTTGTCAGCTACGTCCCCGAGGGTGAGGAGGAGGCCTCAGCTCTCGCCGAGGACTTCGGTGTCGAAGTCACCTACCTGCCCCTCTACCAGGGTGACTACCGCCTGCCGGAGGGCGTGCGCGTACTGCCCGGAGCACGGCCGACACGGCTGGCGCGAGTGGACGGCCAGATGCACGTGACGCTGCCCGGCGAGGACCTGCAGGCCGATGCGGTGTTCATCTACAAGAACAGCGTCTCGCCGCGTACCCTTCTCGAAGGCTTGGCCTCCGACGGCCGCCACGTGACCGTCGGCAGACGCATGGAGACCGGCGTGCCCGGAGTCTTCGCGGCAGGGGACTGCACGGGCGAGCCGTATCAGACGGCCAAGGCCGTGGGCGAGGGTCAGGTGGCGGCGCTCGAGGCCGTACGTTTCCTGCGCCGGCGAGCGGAGACCGCATGAAGGCGAGCGTGCACGCGAAGTACGGCTCTCCGGACGTCCTTCGGCTCATGGAGGTCGACAGACCTGTTCCGAAGGACGATGAGGTGCTGATCCGCGTCCGTGCGACGACCGTGAACCGCACCGACTGCGGCTTTCTTCGCGGTGAGCCCTTCTTCGTCAGGGTCGTCAGCGGCCTCCCCCGGCCCAAGGCGACCATCCTCGGCAGCGAGCTGGCCGGAGAGGTGGAGGCGGCAGGCAGGGACGTCACGTCATTCAGGCCGGGCGACCAGGTCTTCGGGCTCACCGGCATGCACTTCGGCGCACACGCCGAGTACGTGTGCCTGCCGGAGAGCGCTGCCATCGCCGCGAAGCCGGCCAGCATGGACTACGAAGAATCGGCGGCCGTCTGCGACGGGGCGATGCTCGCGCTCGCGTTCATCAGAAGGACGCCTCCTCGGGAAGGGCTGCGGATCCTCGTCAACGGGGCCGACGGGTCCATCGGCTCCGCCGCCGTGCAGCTCGCCAGGTACTACGGGGCGGACGTCACGGCGGTGTGCCGCACGAAGAACCTGGAGTTGGTGAGATCACTGGGCGCCGCCGCGGTCAGCGACTTCACGCGGGAGGACTTCACCAGGTGCGGTCAGGAGTTCGACGCCGTGTTCGACACGGTCGGCAAGAGCTCGTTCCGAAAGTGCAGCAAGCTGCTCAAGCCGGGCGGGAGCTACCTCTCGTCAGAGCTCGGCTTTCTGGCGCAGAATCCGCTGCTCGCGCTGTGGACCCCGGGGATCGGCGGCAAGAAGATCAGGTTCCCGATCCCCAAGGTGAGCAGGCAGGACGTGTGCTTCTTCAAGGAGCTCGTCGAGGCGGGCAGGTACAGGGCGGTCATCGACAGACGCCTGCCCCTGGAGCGGATCGTCGAGGCCTACCGGTACGTCGAGACGGGGCAAAAGACCGGCAATGTCGTGATCACCATGTAGCCGGCACCACGATCGTGGTCGGGAGATCACTGCTCCGCTCTGCCCGGTGACGCCGTCACGGCCTCCGTCACCGGCTTGACCCCGTTACGTTTCGCGCGGCCTCGCGATAGCGGTCAACGAGCTCCTTCGCCTTCTTGAAACCCGGCTGCTGTTTGTTGGTGAACATGATCGAGTCCTCATCTTGCGCGGCTTCAAAGCCGCCGCGCTTCGCTTGGGCGCCTCCCAGGAGCGAGAACTGGATGTAGCCGTTGATGAAGGCGGTCGCCTCTTTGAGCTGAGTACCGGATACCTGCTCGATGGCGATCTCCTTGTTCCCCCTGAGGCCTTGACCGAGCAAAGGCAGGAGCGCACGCTTCCGCCTGATGATGATGCGATTTGGCATCACCACGAGCGTTCCATTCACCCCTTTGATCCAGAACGGCTCTGGCCCTTCCATTGAACCCCCCAAGTTCGTGACGGCGGTCGTACCGAGGGCAGTCGAGTACCGTCGGCGCGTCCTCCTCTGATGTGGCTGCATTGTAGCGGCGCCGGCAGTCGCCGGCCGAGAGCCACCCCTGAGCTCGGCGCCCGTCACCGTCCGAAGCGGCGCGGTCCACTGCGGTTTGACTGTTTGGGCTGCGGGAACCGTGGCTACGCGGCCCTCAGCCGCGGTCCCTCGAGCCCGGACCATCGACCTGACAGAGGAGCGGCCACATGCCCACGTCAAAGGTAGACGTGCGCGCGCGTCAGGCGCCGATCCGGCAGCGCTATCTCGACGATCCCGACAGCGCTCCGGAAGTCCTGCGCGTGACGGGCGGCAGCGGCGATCTCGCTGACCCCCTGCAGTGCGTCGTCTCTCCCGAGTCGGTGCCCGCTGCCGTGTTTCGCGCCGGGGCACACCCCGCCGTCGGCGGCGACGGCGACGTGCCATGCTCCGCGGACCTGTTGCTCGCCGCCCTGGCGGCTTGTCAGGAGACCACCCTGCGCATGGTCGCCGCGAACATGGGCATCGACCTCGAGGAGCTGGAGGTCCCGGTCGAGTCCACCTTCGCGCTGGAGAGCCGGTAGCCAGGACCTCCGTGGGTATCGAGCATCATCGAGCCGGCCGCATGCTCGATGCGCAAGTGCCCTATTCCCCACTTGGGGGAATACATAGTTGCTCGGTCAAGTGGCCGTGGCGTCGTGGGACTGCGAGGGCAGACCCGGCGGCGGACGCGGCCAGTCGTCGAGAGGACGATGCCACGTGCGCACGCTCACCACTCCCAAGACCTTCGACTGCGAGATCTGCAGCGCGGCCCTCAAGTCGCAGCGGGACCTCGACAACCACCTGTGCCTGCTTCACGACGATTGCGGCGCCGCGCGCCTCGGCGCCCCGATCACGTTTCGCTGCGCCACCTGCGGGGAGGCCTTCGCGCGCCGCGGCGACTTGCTTGCTCACCTGCGGCAGCGCGGCCACGGCCACCCCGCGGAGCGGGACAAGGCGCGGCCGTCGGGTGCGCAGCGCCTGCGCGGTCGGCCTCGGCGGCGCAGCGGCTGAACGCCGGCCGCCGCCGGCCGGAAACCGCGAGGAGCACGCACCTATGAGAACGGCCGGCCGCTGCACAGCGGCGGCCGGCCGTTCTCGGCGGTGGCTCGCCGGCGTCACTCAGCGTCGTCGGCCGGCCACTTCTTCCACTCCGGTGGGATGTGGTCCATGGTGTAGTCGCTGTACTGCGCGAACGGCCCTTTGTACTTGGCCGGCTCCAGCTCGTCGGAGCTGTACTGCGCGATCATGAGGTCCCAGGCGAAGTCGGGCATGAGCGACATGCGCTGCTTGATGTTCTGGCCGGGCCGCAGGTTGATGACCATGCCGTCGATCGCCCAGGCGAGCGGACCGTCGTACTGCTTGCGCACGGCGTCCATCGCCGGGATGAAGCAGTCCTGGTTGAAATGGCAGTGCGTGATGACGCCGAGGCGCGGCCTGCACTTGGCCATGATCTGGCCGAATCCCTTCTCCGGGGTGTGCGAGTTGGCCTGCACCTCCATCGACCCGGCGAGGTTCGTGGAGTAGCCGTCGTCGCCGGGGTAGAGGTCCGACTGGTGTTCGACCCAGGTCTGCGGCGTGAGCGCCATCTCGTGGATGAGGACGTCCACACCCTTGCTGTACTTTGGCAGCCAGGTCGTGGGCTTGGTGTCGCCACTGAAGACCACACTCTGGCCCTTGAACTCGAGCTTGTAGCTCACCGAGCCGTCGCGGTCGTGGGCGGCGGGGAAGTGAGTGATCGTGACGTCGTCGTCCTGATAGGCGATGGCGTCGGCGCCCTCAGCCCTGTAGTCGAACTCGTGCGCCACGATGTCGTAGCCGCCTCCCGGGTTCGGGTTCTCCGTGGTCGGCTTGAGGTCGGTGGGCAGGAAGCTGAAGGCCTCCCGGTGCCAGGCGCACATCGCGTAGAGGGCCTCGCAGAAGGCCTTGGTCCCCTCCTTCTCGTACACGGCGCCGTTCAGCCTCGGCCCGCTGGGCCCGTAGACGTGCATCGGCGTCACGCGCCCGTGCGGAGGCCCGAAGCAGTACAGGGCAGTCAGGTCGCTCATGTGGTCGGCGTGGAGGTGCGTGATGAAGAGGTGCTGCATGCGCGTGTACGGCACGCCCATGGCCTGGTACTTGGTCAGGGTGCCCATGCCGAGGTCGAAGACGAAGCTCTGCCCGGTACCGACCTCGATGAAGACGCTGTTGGCGGCCTGGGCGATGCGGGGGACGAAGGCCGTACCCATGAACGACACGCGGATCTCGTCCTCGGCCAGCGGCTCGACCGGGATGTACCAGTTGTTGTGCATGAGCTTGTCGGCCATCTGCGGCAGCGTGGGGCTGCCGGGTGGCGCCACAGGGTCGAAAGCTTTGCCCGCGGCCATGACCTGGTCTGGGCTGCCGAAGCCCGGCACGCCCATCGCGTTGGCCGCCCACAACGCTCCGGCTGTGGCGCCGGACGCCGCGAGAAACTGCTTGCGTGTGAGGTCCATACGTCCTCCTTCGTTGAAAGTCACCTCGCGGTGACTGTAGCCTAGAGGTGGCCCGGGGACAATCACTTTGCGTCCCAGGGCATCGGCTGGGGCAGCGACTGCGAACGCTGGCCGAGAGAGCGACAAGAGGGGAGGAACGGCCGATGGGCGCACCGCGCGGTTCTTCGAGCGTCACGCGCACGCGGATACTGGCGGCCGCCCGCGACCTCTTCGCCAGGCGCGGCGTCGACTCGGTCAGCGTGCGCGAGATCGCTGCGGCGGCGGGGGGCAACCACGCGCTCGTGCATCGCTACTTCGGCGCCAAGAACGACATCGTGGCGCAGATCCTCGAAGGCGAGGCCAAGGCCATGAGCGCGATGGCGAGGCCCGAAGCGGACACCGTCACCTCGCTGGCGGCGCTCCGAGAGGTCTTCAGCTACGTTCTGACCGGGGGCCGCACCTCTCTCCTTCTCATGCTGCGCGCCGAGATCGACGGTCTGGCCCCGGAGCGCCTGCTCGACGGTTCTCCCTTGCGGCCCCTGGGCATCCTGGCAAGCTGGCTCGAGGAACAGGGGGCGGGCACGGGCGGGGCTGATCCTCGTGTCGTGGCGATGGTGTTGGGCGCGGCGCTCATGGGCCTTGCCTCGGTGCAGCCGATGCTGACGGCGGGCGTCGGTCTCGAAAGCGAGGATCCGGCGGCTCTGTTGCAGCGTTGCGTGGACGCGCTCGTCGGTGTCGCGGCCGGTGCGCTCGGCGCGGGGCAGGATCTGGATCAAGGCCCGGCGTCGGGGCTCTCCGTCGCGCCGCCCGCGCGACCGGGGAGGCGGCCCGCTGCATCGAGCCTGCCCCGGACGAGCGCCGTCTGACGGTGTTCGTGCCCGGGTACGGGCCGCGCCGGCCGCAGCGCCGCCGAGGTCACGGCAGAGCCGGTCGCCGAAGAGCCGCGCTGACGGCGGCGCTCATCTGCGACGCGGGCACGCTGCTTGCCGCGCGCGACTATCTGCTCGCGGGGCTCTACCGCGCCGAGCCGCCGACGGGCGCCGGTCTTGCCCGCTGCCGCGAGCTGCAGGCGCGGCATGCGGACCTCGCGCTCGGGGTCGCCGTGCAGGAGGCTGCGGGTCCATAATGGACGCGAATCAGGCCGCAATCTGTGCGGGAGGCGCCACATGCTGTCACGCTCATCTTGGCATCGTGTACTGGCGCTGCTCATCATCGCTCTTGTCTCCACTCTCGCGGTCGCGGCGCCCCTCTGGTGTTTCGCCACCGGCACGTGGTGATCGCCTGCGCGGCGCCGGCCCGTTGTGCTGAAAGGAGGGTCGCAGACAGTGCCGGACTCGATGAACACTCCGGACCCGCTGGGTCTTGACGCCGCCGAGATGCGGCGGCTCGGCTACTGGGTCGTCGATCGCGTGATCGCGCACTTCGAGAGCGTCGCCGACGAGCCCGCGATCCAGACGGGGACGCCCTCGCAGCTGCGCGCCGCTCTGGGCGGGCCGCCGCCCGAGAAAGGCTCTGACCCCCTGCGGGCGCTGGAGACCCTCACGGACGTGGCCCTGGCGAACATGCAGCACGGCGACCACCCGCGCAACTTTGCCCGCGTCCCGGGCCCGTCGTCGTTTGCCGGCGTTCTCGGCGAGTGGCTCGGCGCCGGGTTCAATGCGATCGCCGCCTCGTGGGCGGGCGGGTCGGGACCGGCGGCCGTGGAGCTGGTCACGCTCGACTGGCTGCGCTCATTGCTCGGCCTGCCCGAGGGCGCCGAGGGCGTCATGACGAGTGGCGGGTCGCTCGCCAACCTGACCGCGCTCGCGGCCGCTCGCGCGAACGACGGAGCGGGCGTCTGCTACCTCTCCGACGAGACCCACGCGTCGATCGTGCGCGGGCTGCCGGCGCTCGGCTTCGCCGCCGACGAGGTGCGTATCCTGGCCGCCGACGGCGACATGAGACTGCCCCTCGCCGCACTCGCCGCGGCCATCGCCGGGGATAGGGCGGCCGGGCGCCGCCCTGCCATCGTGGTGGCCAACGCAGGGACCACGAACACGGGGGCGGTAGACCCGCTGCCCGGGATCGCCGACCTCTGCCGGGCCGAGGGGCTCTGGCTGCACGTCGATGGCGCCTACGGCGCCTCCGCCGCTCTCTGCGACGTCGGGCGGCGCGCCCTCAGGGGGATCGAGCGCGCCGATTCGCTCGTCCTCGACCCGCACAAGTGGCTCTTCCAGCCCTACGACCTCGGCTGCCTGCTCGTCAGTCGCCCCGGGGCGCTCAAGCGCGCCTTTCACATGTCGCCGGACTACCTCGCCGACGTGACGGCGGTGGACGAGGAGGTGGACTTCCGCGACCGCAGCCTCGAGCTGACCAGACGCGGGCGTGCACTCAAGCTGTGGCTGAGCTTTCGCATCTACGGGGTCGAGCGCCTCAGCGCGGCCATCGCCCACGGCATCGCGCTGGCCGAGCACGCGGAGCGGGTCATCGCCCGTGACCGCGGGTGGCAGGTCGTGACGCCGGCGCAGCTCGGGATCATCACGTTCGCCCGGCGGGGCGCCGATCATGAGGCGCACCTTGCCAAGACCGCCGCTCTCGCCGAGGCAGGGTACGCGGTCGTCACCACCACGAGAGTCCGTGGCCGCTCCGCGCTCCGTTTCTGCACCATCAATCCGCGGACCTCGACTCAGGACGTCTCATCCGTTCTGGAGCGCCTTGGCGTTCGCGTGGGGGAGGAGATCGCACCATGAATGACCTGCCCACGCCCGGGCTCAGCGGCCGCATGACGGTCCTCTCGGAGGAGAAGTGCCGGGCCATCTACGACGCGGCCCTGGGCGTCATCGCCGACGTGGGCATGACCGTGCCGCACGCCGCCGCGCGCGAGCTGCTCGTCGGGGCCGGCGCCACCGTGGAGGGAGAAGACCTGGTCCGCATCCCGCGCGATCTCGTGGCCGGGGCGCGCGCGACCGTGCCGTCCATGATCCCCGTCTACGACCGCAGCGGCGAGCTCGCGATGCGTCTCGGCGGCTACAGCTCGTACTTCGGCACCGGCTCCGACCTCATGAACACCTACGACCTCGAGACCGGCGAGCGCCGCCTGAGCGTGCTCGCCGACGTCGGCCGTATGGCGCGCCTCTGCGACGCCCTGCCGAACATCGATTTCGTCATGTCGAGCGCCTATCCGCGGGACGTGCCGGCACGCACGGCCTACCTCGAGAGCTTTCGCGCCATGGTGAGCAACACCACGAAGCCGCTGGTCGTGACGGCCGCCGGGCGCGACGACCTCGATGTCATGTGGAAGATCGCCGGCGAGCTGCGCGGCGGCGCCGATGAGCTGCGCGCCAAGCCGTACTTCATCCAGTACGGTGAGCCGGTCAGCCCGCTCATGCATCCTGTGGAAGTCGTCGACAAGCTTCTCTTCTGCGCCGACTGGGGCATCCCGCTCGTCTACGCGCCGGCGCCGATGGCGGGTGCGACCGCACCGATCACGCACGCCGGCCAGATCATGCAGGGCGTGGCCGAGTCGCTCTTCGGCCTGGTCATCCATCAGCTGCGCCGGCCGGGCGCGCCGTTCATCACCGGCTCGGCCTCGGGCAAGCTCGACATGAGCACCCTGCAGACGCTGTACAACGCCGCCGAGCGCTACACGACCGATCTCGGCGTCCTCGAGATGGCGCGATGGCTGGACATCCCCAACTGGAGCTTCGCCGGCGCCAGCGACTCACACTGCGTCGATGCCCAGGCGGCCATCGACGCGACCCAGGTCACCCTGTTCTCGATGCAAGCCGGCGCCAACCTGAACCACGATGTCGGCTACCTCGACTTCGGGCTCACGTGCGCGCCCGAGCTCGTGGTCATCGTCGACGAGATCATCTCGATGAACCGCCGCGTGTTCGAAGGCATCGCGGTCAACGACGACACGCTGGCCGCCGACGTGGTCGCCGCGGTCGGCCCCGGCGGCGACTTTCTGCGGACCAGGCACACCAAGGTCCACGCGCGCGCCCTGCAGTGGAAGCCCACCATGTTCAACCGTGTCACCCAGGCGCAGTGGGAGGCCGAGGGCTCGCTCGACCTGCGTGAGAAGGCGCGGCGCAAGGCCCTCGGCATCCTGGCCGACCATAGGCCGGAGCCGCTCCCGGCGCACGTTGAGAGGATCATGGACGGCCTTGTCGAAGCCTTTGTGGGCACCGGCACGCGAGACGCTTCATGAGCGGGTCCACGCCTCGTCCCCGTTCTTCCTTGGCGCGCCCCGCGGCACAGGTTGCAGGCTTCGACATACCGGTTGACGTTGCCATGTTGCGGCGCGTCGTGGGCGCGATCTCATCGGTCGGGTCTTATCCGCTGGGCTCCCGCGCCGCCGGCACGCCGGAGGAGCACGAGGTCACCGAGCTCGTTGCCGCGGAGATGCGCGCGATGGGGCTGTCGAGCGTCGGCTTCGAGGATGTCCCTGTCGACGCGTGGCGGTTTCGGGGCGCGTCGGTCGGCGTCGCGGGTGGCAGACGGTTTGAGGGCGCGTCCATGGCAGGCGTGCCGGCGACTCGCCGTTCCGGCGTCACCGGGGAGCTCGTCTTCGTCGGCGACGGGCGGCGCGACCGTCTCGACCGCCTGGACGTTGCCGGCAAGGTCGCGCTGGTCGATTGGCGGCGCGCGTCGGTGTGGATCAGCGAGATCGGCCTCGAGCTGGGGAGGCGCGGTGCGGCGGCCATCATCCTCTCGTGTCTGGATGGGGCGGAGCGGTTCCAGGGCGCGGACGCGCTGGGCACGTCGGTGGGGAGGTGGCACCCCGCGGCGCCGCCCCTGGTCACGATCCGCAAGGCCGACGCGCTTGAGCTGGTCGAGCGCTGCCGGTCCGGGGCGCCCCGGGTCACGGTCGTCCTGGACGTCGAGATCGATCGGCAGGCGCAGGGACGGAACGTCGTCGGCATTCTCTGCCCGGAGAAGCGCGGCGCTCCGATCGTCGTCGGCGCGCATCACGACGGCTGGTTCTCCGGCGCCTTCGACAATGCCAGCGGCGTCGCCTCGATGCTGACGATCGCCAAGGCGCTCGTCGAGGCGGAGTGGCGGCCGGACCGTCCCGTCTGGTTCGTCTCCCACACCGCTGAGGAATTCGGTCGGCTCGACGACGACTCACCATGGTGCGTCGGCGCGTGGCGCCAGGTCGCGGTCGCGCACCGCGAGTGGGGATCCACGGCGCCGTTCTACCTGGACATCGAAGCATCGGGCCGCCCCGAGCTCCCGCTCCTGGTCCTCGGCCCCGTCGAGCTGCGCCGCTTCGCCACCCGCTGGTGTCGCAGGGCCGAGCGGGACGGGCTGCTGCCCCCAGGGTGGCGCTTCGCCGGCCCTTCGACCGGTACTCACCAGTGGCCCTTTCAGCTTGCCGGTGTTCCGGGCCTGAGCGTCTTCAACTGGCACACGGACTTTCAGCGCACCGACTACCACACGACGAACGATACCATCGACAGGCTCGACTTCGCGCACCTCGCGAATCTCTCCCGCCTGCACGCCGCGCTGCTTGTCGGCGCCGAGCGGTCGGTGCGCGACCACGACCTGCTCGACCATCGGGCGCGCGCCCGCGACGTCGCGCGCGCCTCGCGAGCGCTCCCCGACCACGAACGGCTGGCACGGGCGGCGGAAGAGTACGCGCGCAGCGGCTCGAGACGCGCGTTCGCGCGGCTGGCCCGCGCGGGGTTCGCCGTCGACGCCCACGGCGAGACCGGCTACGTGTACGAGCAGGCGTCGCGAGACGTCCACCACCTCGACGCGGCGCTGGAGCGGATCGCCGCGGGCGATCTGCGCGCCGCCGCGCGCGCTGCCTCCCGGGTCGGGGCGAATGATCTGCAGCGCTGGGTGTCAGAGGATGTCCAGACCAGGACCGAGCAGCGTCGCCTGACGACCCGCGGCTCATGGCCGGAGAAGAGCCATCCGACCAGGAGCCCGAACCTGTGGCGCGAGATCGCCGCGCTGCGCGCGGAGCGCGGCGCCCGCCCGTTCGGGCCGTGGGCGCCGCGCTCCCTCGAGCGTCAGCGACGGCGCATGGAAGCCGAGGTCGCTCGTCGGACGGCTCGGCTGGCGTCCGCTCTGTCCCCGGAGGCGGGGCCGCGATGAGACCGCCGAAGGGGCAGATCGGACACGCGCCGGGCAGACGTGCGGCCGGCGGTGCTCGAAGAGCGCCTCCCGGCAGGGCCTCCTCGGTGGAGCACATCTCCAAGAGTTCGATCAACGCCTTCGGATGTCGCATTCGCGGGTCAGACAGCTGCTTGTCGGCGCCGCGAATACGTATCCGGTTTGGTTCCACGATCCATGGCCGCTGCCGAACGGGCTCGGTCGCGAAGGCCGGAAGCGCTGCTACGAGCAACGCGATCACGCTGTCCCGATCCGGTTCGCGCGGTCGGAGGACGACAATGCCCGACCAGGCCTCAGGCGGATACTCGCGGATGTCGGCGAAGTCCAAGTCGAGAGAGAAGAGGACGCGGCCTTCCCGTTGGCACGCTTCGATCACGCGTCGGTCGGCTGCGCCGACCAGGTGCTCTTCGTGGACGGTGGACTTGTCCCAGCCGGCCCCGACGAGAAGCCCGACCGCATCGACAGGCGTGTTCTCGTCGATCTTGGCGCGCATCCCCCCACTCACGCCGGCAGCCGGAGAATGCGCTCCTGCGCAAGATCCGCCGCGTAGGCCAAAGCCGCCTGAATCGCATCCAACCCCAAGCTGGGATAGCTCTTGATGATTTCTTCTGGCGTCAGACCCGCCGCCAGGTTCGCGGGCACAACCGCGACCGGGATCCTCGTGCCGGCCATGCACCAGCCGGGCGCTCCATTCGTGGCTCACCGGCGCCTGAGCGAAGGGGACGGTCATGTCCGTGAGATCGGCCCTGACAAGACGATTGGAGCGTCACACTCCTCGAAGACGAGGGCGGCACCATCATCGAGCTTGACGCTCGGGAAGGGTTCTGAGGGGTCTCTCGGCGGGTGCGGGCAACGCCGTGGGGTTCACGGTGAAGCAGAAGAGGGCGCTCCGGCCCCCGCCGCATCCGCGTGCCCCCTCGCCGCCGATTCAAGTCCACTGTCCCCGCTGTCGAGTAGGGTAGGTGAGAACGTCGGGGTTTGTGCTTTCGCAGGGGAGGCGCGAGACGGGCGCCGAAGAGAAGGCCGCGGCAATCGCCGTTGCCGAGAGGGGCAAGAGGCGCCTCTCGAGTACGCCCGCGAGAGCCCCCGGGCCGTGGCCTCCTCACTCGCGCGTTTGGGGGCCGGGGCACCTGAGCCGCAAGCCCGAGCCCGGCGCAAGGTCCGCACATTGCGGAAGCGCACAGACGCACGCTAGCCGAAAGGCGGAACGGGAAGGCAGATGGCGGATGAGCTGATCGGTCGCAAGCTGGGGCGCTACGAGATCACGGCGCTCATCGGCCGCGGCGGCATGGCCACGGTCTACCGCTCGACGCACCCGGGCCTGCGGCAGACCGTGGCCGTCAAGGTGCTGCACGCGCACCTCGCGGAGGACCCCAGCCTGCTGGTCAGGTTCGAGCGCGAGGCGCAGGCGGTCGCCGCCCTGCGCCACCCCAACATCGTGCGCGTCGTCGACTTCGACCACATCGACGAGCAGTACTTCATGGTCATGGAGTACGTCGAGGGCGCGACCCTCGCGGCCCGCCTCGGCGAGGTCGCCGCGGAGGGGCGTCGCCTGCCGGCCGCCGAGGTGCTGCGCCTCTTCGAGCCGCTCTGCGCCGCCATCGACTACGCCCACCGTCAGGGCATGATCCACCGCGACATCAAGCCGGCCAACGTGCTGCTCACGGCGCAGGGCGAGCCGGTGCTCAGCGACTACGGCATCGCGCGGATCATCGGGATGACGCAGCACACCGCGACCGGCACGGTGATGGGCTCGGCCCACTACATGTCCCCGGAGCAGGCCCAGGGCCTTGCCGCCGACGGGCGCAGCGACATCTACGCGCTCGGCGTGATCCTCTTCGAGGCGCTCGCCGGCCGGGTGCCCTACGAGGCCGACTCGCTGCCCGCCGTGCTCCTCAAGCACCTCACGGCGCCGGTGCCTGCGGTGTGCACCCTGAACCCCGCGCTGCCGCCGCCCATCGACGATCTCCTGCGCACCGCCCTCGCCAAGGACCCGGAGGCACGCTTCCAGACGGGGCAGGCGCTCGCCGCAGCCCTGCGGGAGGGGCTGGGACCGCTGGCCACCGAGAGCGAAGCCGCGGCGGCGACGGCGACTCGAGTGGAGCGGCTCCCGAGCGACGCCGCCGCAATCGAGCCGGCGGCCGCACCGGCAGCCTCGCCGGCCGCGCCGCCGCCGGGTCCCACGCGCGTGGAGGCCCCACTGCCGGCCGCGCCGCCGCCGGCCCCTACCGTGGTCACGCCGCGGCGCTCCGCGGCGGCGAGCAAGACGGAACCGCGCTCTGGAGCGCCGCAGCCTTCGCCGGCGACCGAGCCACCCGTCCGCGGCCCAGCTCCGGACACGCCGCCGCTTGGGCCTGCTACGCCTCCGCCTGACGCTGCCGGCCAGGTGGTCCCCAAGAAGCGCGGTCAGCGACGCACGGTCTGGCTTGCGGCGGTCGCCGTGCTCGTCGTGCTCGCCGCGGCGGGCGTGGTCTGGGCAGTGACGAGCGCGGGCGGCGGGAGCAAGCTGAGCTCGGGGGAGGCCATCGGCGATGCCTACCAGGCCGGCGTCCTCGCCTACATCCTCCAGCCCGGCGATCCCGGCTACGTCGATGGGGAGGAGCACGGCCTGATCGCCGCCGCAGCCGACCAGAGTGACGGGATCGTCTGGGCGCTTCCGGACTACCAGGGCACCTCCGTGCCAGGAGGCACAGGCACAGCCCTCGGCGACGGCGCCGCCAACACCGACGCGATCATCGCCCAGAACGGCGCCGGCGGCAACTACGCAGCCGGTCTGGCCGGCGCCTACGACGGCGGAGGCTACAACGACTGGTACCTGCCCAGCAGGGACGAGCTTGACAAGCTCTACCTCAACCGCGACGCCATCGGTGGTTTCGACACCACTTCAAACTACTGGTACTGGAGCTCCTCCGAGAACGAGAGCGCCTCGGACTACGCGTGGTACCAGGGCTTCGACGACGGCACCCAGTACTACTACGGCAAGCACCTCACGTACAGGGTGCGTGCTGTCCGGGCTTTTTGACAATTCATCAATTCAACTATTCGACAGGGGGGTGCAGGGGGCTTCAGCCCCCTGCTGAAAACCGTTCATGGCTCTCTACTACGATTTGCCGGTGTACAAAGACGTCTATCGCCTCATCCTCAAGATCTTCGAGTACACCAAGGACTTCTCGCGCGAGTACAAGTACACCCTGGGGCAGGACCTGAAGCGCGACAGCATCGTCCTGGTGCGCAGCATCTACCGCGCCAACAAGGCGCAGAGCAAGACGGAGTATCTGGAAGCCTTTCTGGATGACTTCGAGGTCCTCAAGCTGGAGGTGTGCCTCTGCGTAGACCTGAAGATCCTGCCCATCAGGAAGCAGGCCGAGCTGGCCGTTCTCATGGACAGCATCGGCAGACAGATCACCGGCTGGCGCAACGCCGGCCGGTAGTAGCCGGAATCCCGTCGGTCACGGCCGCCGGGAGCGAGCAAGGCTTGGTTCAGAAGCGGCAGAGGGGCCGCTCATGCGGGGCGGCAAATGAGCATGCGCCGGGAGCGCTCCCGGCGCATCTGAACGCCTTTGCTTTACCTGTTCGGTGGTTCTGAGTCCGCCGTCAACTACTGGAGCTCCTCCGAGAACGAGAGCAACCCGAACAACGCGTGGAACCAGAACTTCGACGACGGCAACCAGAACAACAACGACAAGAACAACACGAACAGGGTGCGTGCTGTCCGGGATCCTGAAGCGAGCCGCTGCGCGGCCCGGGCGGAACACCGCCCGGGCCGCGTGCCATATTACCGACCCAGCGTAGATGCGCTTGTGGCCGGCGGCGGCGGACCCGGCGGCGGCGGCCGGCATCCCTCTGGCGGAGGTCGTTGAGGCCTACCAGAGCTGCCGCCGTCACAAGCGCTGCAGGACCAACGCCCTCGCCTCTGCGTGCGGCTGGGCTTGGAGGGTCGACCACCTGGAAGGCGAGGCGCCGCATGATCGGCGACGACACCCGCGGGCTCAGTCGCCGCCCTCGTCATCGGCGCCGCCGGCGCAGACGGCCATCGAGGGAATGTTGGCGGATGCCTGTCGGCCTCTGGTATCTTGACTGCTATGAAGCGCTCACGTGCGGCGATCGCTGGGCGCGCGGCAGCCGACCATCGGTGGAAGAGGGACGACGATGAAGTTTCTCGTGACCGTCGACAGGGATGAAGACGGGGTGTGGGTGGCCGAGTGCCCAGCCATCCCTGGGTGCGTCAGCCAGGGCGCCGCCAAGGAAGAAGCTCTCGAAAGCATCCGCGAAGCGATCGCGCTCTGCCTGGAAGTGCGCGCCGAAAGGGGCCTTCCTCTCACCGTAGAGACCCGGCAGATCGAAGTGGCCATTTAGATGCCACCGCTTCCGGTCTTGAGTGACCGCGAGGTCGTGCGGGTCTTCGCGGCCTTGGGTTGGGACGTCGCGCGGCAGCGCGGAAGTCACATCGTCCTGGCGAAGGATGGCCACCTGGCCACGCTCTCCGTGCCGGACCATCGCATTGTGGCCAAAGGCACTCTGCGGTCGCTGATTCGCGCCGCCAACGTGACCGTCGAGGAGTTCCTCGCAGCCCGCTAGACCTGCAGTCGCTGTCCAGCGTCAGCTCCGCCAACGACGCAGACAACGCGTGGAACCAGAGCTGCGACCATGGCGACCAGAGCAACAACAAGAACAACACGAACAGGGTGCGTGCTGTCCGGGATTCTGAAGCGAGCCGACGCGCGGCCCCGGGCGGGGGCTGCCCGGGCCGCGCGCCTCGTGCGCGCCTTGTGACCGGCCCTGCGCAGATGCGCTTGTGGTCGGTGCCCCTGCCGGAAATGCCCCGGCTCGATTCCCGGCGGCCCCGTCCGTGACGGCGGGCATCCCTCTGGCGGAGGTCTTTGAGGCCTACGAGTGCTGCCGCCGTCACAAGCGCGGCACCCACAACGCGCTGGCCTTCGAGCTTGACTACGAAGCCAACCTCGTGGCGCTGTGGGAGGACATCAACAGCGGCGCCTACCGCCCGGCAAGATCCATCGCCTTCATCGTGGAGAGGCCGGTCAAGCGCGAGATCTTCGCCGCCGACTTCCGCGACCGCGTGGTACACCACCTGATCGTGGGCAAGCTGAACCCGCTCTTCGAGCGCGAGCTCGTCTTCGACACCTACGCCTGCCGGGTGGGCAAAGGGACGCACATGGGCATCCGCCGCGTGGAGCGCTTCATGCGCCGCTGCTCGCGGAACTACACCCGCGACTGCTACATCCTCAAGCTGGACGTCCAGGGCTTCTTCATGAGCATCGACCGCGGCATCCTCTACCGGCGGCTGGAGGCGTTCGTCGGCGAGAAGTACAGCGCCCCGGACCGCGAGCTTGTGCTGGGCTTCTGCCGCAAGGTCGTCTTCTGCGACCCAGCCCGCAACTGCGTCTGGCGGGCGTAGTGTGGGAAGTGACGAACAGCGGCGCCATCTGGAGCGTGCAGAGCTCGGGGATCAGTCTCCCTCGCGGCGAACGCGACCCGCGGCCGGTGAACATGAGCTATTCTCACAACAGAAAGGAGCGCGTGATGGAGATCGACTGGAGAAAGACCATAACCTCTGATCCGGAGGTGCTGCTGGGCAAGCCCGTGGTCAAGGGAACCCGGCTTTCCGCCGAGCTCATCCTGGGCCTGTTCGCCGAGGGATGGACGGAAGGCCAGGTGCTTGAGGAATACCCCAACCTGACGGACGCGGACATCCGCGCGGTATTCGCCTTCGCGACCGAGTGCATGCGCGAGGAATCCCTCTACTCCCTGGACTCCAAAGCAATCTGATGGACTTCCTGGCCAACGAGAACATCCCCCTGTCCGTCACAAGGCTACTAACGGAAAGCGGCCATGACGTCGTCCGTGTCGCCGACGAAATGCCCGGCGCTTCGGACCGTCAGGTTCTCGAGCAGGCAACACGTGACGACCGCATCGTATTGACCTTTGACCGTGACTACGGGGAATCGATCTTCCGGCACAAGGCAAGAAACGTCCCTGGGGTCGTCTACTTCCGCCTCACTCCCGCTTCGCCGGACGAAGCCGGGATGATCCTGTCGGATATCCTGAAGGAGCGGAGGGTAGGCCTGGCTGGGCAGTTCACGGTCGTCGAGCGGGACAGGATTGGCCAGAGGTCACTGGGCGGCAAGAAGGGTGGCCGTCGTGACAATTGAGAAGAGTGTCATCGAATACGGCGGCCGGCGGTTCATGTTGCTCAAGCCACTGGACCTGCGCGTGCGGCGTCACGATGACCAGTGGATCTTCGAGGCTCAAGAGCCAGACGTCTCGGGCTGTGCGGATACTGTCGATGAGGCGCTTCGCGAGCTGTCTGCTCAGTTCGCCTATCTCTGGGACGAGTTCGGCAACGAAGACGACGCCCGTCTCGGCGCCTGGGCGCGGGTGCTGAAACGACAGATCCGAGGAAGGGTTTCTCGAGTCGAACCTCTGCCGTGAGGAAGACCTACAAGGCTCAGGAGCTGGAGTCGGGACTCCAGCGGAAGGGCTTCTCGATGGCGAAGCGCGGCGGGGACAAGTTCTTTGATCCTCTTCACCTTCATCAGTCACGGACGCGGCGAGTTCGGGGCTTGGCACGTCGGCAAGATGGCTGCGATTCCACGAGCTCATCGACTGCCCGATGAGTGAGGCGGAGTACATCGGTGTGCCCATGCCGATCCATTCCGAGGCGAACCACAGCACATGACCAGCCCCTTCCGCCCGGTTGCGCGATCGGCCTCCGGATCGACGAGCGGCGAGACGGCGGAGATGGCGCGCCGCGGCCGTGGGAGCCGCCGCGGCGGGGTAGCAGCGCGAGGGAAGATAGGGGGGATCCTTCTCTTCCCTCCCGGCAACCGAGCCTGCGGACGGCCGCCGTGGGCGACGCGACACTCGGGGAATCCTTATCGTCTTCCCTTCGCACTACCCCGCGCCGCGGCCGCCCGCCCGCCGGGAGCGCCGCCGGCTATGCACCCGCTGGGCGTCCCATTCGTGGCTCACCGGCGCCTGCGAAGGGGATGGTCATGTCCGTTCAGCGGCAATGTGCCGGCGAGACCGTGGAAAGAGAACTGACAGTGCCTGTGTGGTGACTTTGGAATCAGGACCAACGTGCACATTGTCCGCTGGAACGCTCGGTTGGGCGCCCCCGGGGTGCCCTTTCTCGAAACGGCTCTACGTACGGATAGCTACACAGACGCGTTCTTGCGCCCTGTCCAGTACCCGGGTTCGCGGTGCTGATGACCGATGGCCCACACGACGACCACAGCGGATGCGGTGGTGTACCAAACGGCATACGGGAAGGGCCTGCGAAAGAGAGCTCTCCGTGTGCCTTCACCCATATCGACCGCGGCGTCCGGAAAGCGTCTTGCGAACGTGACCGCGAGACGAAGCTCGGCGCGGAACCTGGCGCCGAGCTCGGGAGAAATGGCGTTGTAGTGGCGAAATGCCTCCTGCGCCTCGCGCTGGGCCGCAGGATGGATCTTGTAGGGTCTCAATCAGCCTGGTCGATTCCAACGAAGAGGTCATCGCCTGGGAGGAGAGCGACTGTACCGTCGTCGACCTCCCGTCGGCGACGCAGGACCTCCGAGAACCAGGCGCGACTCGCGGCGTCTGAGGCGCTGACGTCCAGGCTCTCAAGCAACGCGTCAACGAGCGATGCTCTGGCATCGGGTTCCAGCAGGAGCGCCTGGGTCTTTACGGTTTCAAGATCGACCATGAGAGTATTCTACGCCTCTTGGACCGAGCTCGTCGGCGCTGCATAGCTTCACGGGTGACAGGATTCCTGAACCCAGGGGCCGAGCTCTTCTGCGTAGGCGATGACTGGCAGGCGACTAACGCCTTCGCGGGATCGGACTTGCGGCCCACCTTCATCATCGGCCTCGTACTTGTCCTGCATGGTTTGTCGTTCCTGGTCGCCGCACTGCGCTCTCACGGCGAGGCCAGGTGAAGTCCTGTTCCATCCGCTTTCCACGCACGTCGGCCTCTTCTGAGGGTCAGGTCTGAGGGCCACTCCAAAGCAAGGTCGGATCACACGCGCTCGTGACGCACCTTCCGGGAATGGCAGCGCAGGGCCGCGGTCAGGCCTCCCGTGAGCCCCAGCCGGTCGGCCAGGGCAGACAGCAGGCCGTGCCCGCACGCGAGGTCAGATCGGACTTCTCGGCGCGCACTTCAGCGCGGGGCAGCGGTGCGGTAGCGTGCACCTGCACGGTGATCGTCCTGAGAGGGGTTCGCGCGTCCAGTCAACTCGCATTATCCCTGCTCGGGAGGATTGTTGATGGCGCGATCGGCACCGCTCCCGTAGTGCTCGTGAAAGAGCGAGGCCAGCTGCCTGGGAGATCGCTTGAAGAAGGGGGAACCATGAGAGCTCGACTACTGCTGACTGCGCTGGCGCTTGCCCTCGTCGCGTCCGGCCTCGTCCTCGCCGGGTGCGGCTCTGACAAGGCTACGCCCGCCGCATCCGCGAACGCCTCCGCGGCGGCGCTCGCCGGAGGCGTGCAGGCGATCAAGGATGCCGGGGTGCTGCGCGTAGGCGTCAAGGACGACGTGCCGGGACTCAGCCTCCCGGACCCTGCCACGGGCGACTTCAACGGCATGGAGGTCGATCTCGCCTACGCCGTCGCCGAGCGTCTAGGCCTGACCAAGGACGACGTCGAGCTGCAGGCCGTCACGACCGCGAACCGCGGTCAGCTCCTCGATGACGGCAAGCTCGACATGGTCATCGCGACCTTCACGATCACGCCCGAGCGGGCCACGCAGTGGAACTTCTCGGACCCGCATTTCCAGGATCCCGTCGGTCTGCTCGTCATGCAGTCGTCCGGCATCGACGGACTGGCCGCTCTCGACGGCAAGAAGATCGGTGTGCCGGAGACCGCCACGACCCGGGACGAAGTCCAGGCGGCCGCCGACAAGGCCGGTATCAGCGTCGAATTCGTCGAATTCCCCACGTATGCCGACATCGGCGCGGCTCTCGAGTCCGGCCAGGTCGACGCGTTCGCCAGCAACAAGACGATCCTCGCGGGCTACATGACCGACGGATCGCTCATCCTGCCTGACGACCTGGCGTCGCAGGACTACGGCGTCGCAACCAAGAAGGGCGCCGATGACCTGACCGCCTTCATCAACGGTGTGCTCGCCGAGATGAAGGCCAACGGTGACATGGACGCCCTGATCAAGAAGTGGGGGTTGGACTAACCTCTCATGACCATCCCCTTCCGTCCGGTTGCGCGTTGAGCCTCCGGATCGACGAGCGGCGAGAAGGCGGAGATGGCGCGCCACGGCCGCCGCGGCCGCGGGATCCGCCGGGCGGGGTAGTGCGAATCGGTAAGATAAGGAATGGCCCTTTCCTTATCTTACCGATGCGCGACATGCCGCCGGGGCGGGGGTAGTACTGTGAGGGAAGATAAGAAATGTCGCCGGATCCTTATCTTCCCCCCCGGCAAGCGAGCCTGCGGACGGCCGCGGGCAACGCGACAGTCAAGGAATCTTTGTCTTCCCCTTTCGTACTACCCCGCGCCGGGGCCGCCGGGGTCGCCGCGGCCGCGCGCGCGCACGGCGCGCGCGCCCGGCGAGAAGCCGGTGGCTTGAACGAGCGCTTTGCCCGCCTCAGGAATCGGCCGTTCCTTGTCTTCCCCCCCGGCAACGGAGCCTGCGGACGGCCGTGCACGATGAGAAGGTTGAGGATGCGGCCTTTCGCACAGGGTCAGCGTCGCCCCCGCGAAGCGCGGCCCGGCGGGAGCCCGCCGGGAGCCCCGTTCGTGGCTCACCGGCGCCTGAGCGACGGGGACGGTCATGTAACCTCAATCCTTCACGAATGCTCTCGGTGGCCGCCGT
>Ga0247842_10000801_pt1 | contig 59565 bp, 56 predicted proteins | sample LaCruzMarch2015__3_FD_192411 | JGI IMG/M metagenome (GOLD analysis project Ga0247842, IMG submission 192411) | Freshwater microbial communities from meromictic Lake La Cruz, Castile-La Mancha, Spain - LaCruzMarch2015_19m | ecosystem: Environmental > Aquatic > Freshwater > Lake | place: Spain... | reverse complement strand
CCCGTAGGGCTAGGGACCTTATCTCAGTTCCCTTCTCCGGGCGCCCCCTTTCAGGGCCCGTACGCATCATAGGCTTGGTGGGCAGTTACCCCGCCAACTACCTAATACGCCGCAGTCTCATCCTCAAGCGAACACAGCCGGAATATAGGCTGTTCCCTTTGGGCAATAAAACATTCCAGTATATATTGCCTATTTGGTATCGTCCCCAGTTTCCCGGGATTGACCCATCTTGAGGGTAGATTAACTACGTGTTACTGAGCCGTGCGCCAAACTCCCTTACCGGAAATTTGCGACTTGCATGTCTAATCGAATTTCGATAGCAGTTCCCGCCAGTAGGATCAGCTGGAATTACATTCACTTTTAACAGTAAAAGCAATTTTCAGTTTGATCCATGATTATGCTGACATCGTTAAGATGCCACTTGCATGGAAAAACATTGTACTTAATTTGGAATTGGTTTGAGCTATAATTCTCTCACCATGGCACTAATTATTAATTATTACCACTTACTAATGTACTGAATCAATAAAGATTCAATTCACCAATTCTCACATCCAACATCACACCAAAAAAAACTTTGGTGCTCACAACCTGAGTCAGACTAGAAGCAGAGTACTCGTGAAAGCATCCGCCAATGCCCTTACAGGGTTATGAATATCAAATGAATCTTGACAAAGTCAAGGTGTTCAAATCGAGAACTTGAAGCCATTAGTACGAATACCAATAACTCAATTAACTCTAGCATCGGATGCCACCAGGCAAAACCCGAATTGCTATACATATATGGTGCTACCAACCTTTATAAACCTATCTGGCACTTTCCCCAAAAATCGAACTTTTGAGCTATTATTGGTTTAATTGCCAAATTGAACCATTTTAATGAGTGTCAGGGAAGGCGATTTTTGACGAATTTTTGCAATTTTCTCACTTTTTGAAGAATTTTAGTGAATTTTTTGGTTTTTTTATGAAATTTTTGAAAAAAAAGAGAAATTTGAGTTAAAACTCTTTTAGAAATTCTTCTTTTTCAATCTCGCACTGTCTAAGTATTGCAAGTAAGGTTCCAGTATCAAGTTCTTTATGTAATGGAACTATTGTAACTTTAACTTCACCAAATTTAATTTGCTTCATTCTAACGTGACTTCCTTTTTGGCTAACAATTTCAAATTCTTTTTTACTTAAGAATTTGATTAAATCTTTTCCAGAAATAATTGGCAGTTTCAAAAAGATCATCTTCCAGCTTTTATGCAGGAAGAGTAATTGTAGAAATAACTGCTTTTTTTATTGGATTCTTTTCCAAGCTTTTTTGAACATCTTTGTCTTCTAAATATAATTCAACAGCTTCGTTAAGATTATTCAATGCTTCTTTTTCTGTGCTTCCTTGGGAAACTACTCCAAGCTCAGGACAAAGTGCAACAAAGTAAAGTTCTCCTTTAGTAATAACAGCAGAAAATTCTTTTTTCATTAAATCACTAAAGTACTCTTCTTTTTTGTTAAATAAATAGTTACGCTTTTTAGTCAAATCCACAAAAACTCCTCCTTTGAAGAGTATGACAAATTTTCTATTTTTAAATAATTCTAAACCAATTTGCCGACGTGGTTTCACTTCTTCAAAGCAACTTTTTTGTATTCCTTAACCAAAATATCAATGTGCTTGTCAATTGAAAATTTCTTTATTGTTCTTGCTGCTTCTTTTTTTAATTTAGAACTAAATTTCTTATTTTCAAGTATTTGAGTTATTACATTATTAGGATTAGAAGAGTATGTTTGAACAAATCCTTTGAACATTTCTTTTACTGGAATGTTTCTAATCATAACTGGTTTTCCAAATGAAGCTGCTTCAATTATAACTAAACCAAATGTTTCAGAGAAGGAAGGCAACCAAAATAAATCACAGGCAGAATACGCACAAGCCAAATCTTTTTTGAACATTAATCCAGTGAAAGTTAAATTAGTTGATTTATTTTTTTCTACAAGTTCATTAATTTCATCTTTGTTCTTCAAATATGGAACATTAGGTATTTTTCCTACCCAAACAAAATTATATTGTGGCAAATCTCTTGCCGCTTCTGCAAACTCAAATACTCCTTTTCTATATTGAATTGAAGCAACACAAAGAATAGTTTTTTTCCCATTATTCAACTTATATTTTTCTTTAAATGAATCAATTTCTTTCTTAGTTACTTTAGGAAATCGGTGTTTATCAAGAGGATAAGGAAGTGAAATAAGTTTTTTTGTTAGTAAATGATTTTTAGATAATTCTCTCATTATATGAGGGGAAGTAACAAACACCTTTTCACAAGAAGCATAAAATGTACTTAAACCAAAATCAAGCATACTTAAAACCATGTCAGGAACTAACCCTTGAACTTCCCCACTAGTCATGTGAGTAGAAGTTACTACAGGAGTATATGGTTGGTGAAGTTTCATTCTAGCTAAATTCTCAGGCCTACAACTATGCACATGAATTAAATCATACTTTTCATCAAGTTTTGAATCAATATTAACAATTAATCCTCTTTTAGTTAATTCCTTTGCAACAATATCAGCATAAACTCTAATCCCTGAATCAGGATTTTCTTTAACTACAAATAATACTTTCATAATCTCACCAAAAATAAAAATTAATTTTCAACAATAATTGTAATCCCAAATATTAATTAAAACTTTTCTCTTTTCATAATTAAAACTATTTCTTTTGATTTAGTATTTTAAATTGTATTGGTGAACCAAAAGCTAAAACATTAGAAGGAACATCAGTATATATTAGAGTCATTGCACTAACCAAACTATTTTCTCCAATTACTACTCCCGGCAAAACAAAAGCTCTTGCCCCAATTAAAACATTTTCGTTTAGAGTTATTTTACCATATCTAAACTCAGTAGTATTAAATTCATGACAAGCAAAAAATGCATCTTGCCCAATAACACAACCATCCCCAATTGTAATCAACTCAGGGAAAAAAATATCTACTTTAAAATCAGGCATTATTTGAACATTTTTTCCGATTTTGATTCCCATTAATCGATAAAAAAAAGGTTTTGAAGATACAGGAGCAAGTGCACCAATTGTTGCTAAAATCCAATTAATAGTTACTCTGTGCAATGGTTTAATTTTCATCCAAGCAAAAGAACTTTTCCCGATTTGGGAAGGAATTATTGTTACATTTCTCATTGCTTAAGATAGAACTTTGTACATTAAAAACTTTTATCCCAAAATAGCCAAGACAGCAGGTTTATAAATAACTTTTTTAATTCTATTAGTTATGCCTAAAGCAAAAAACAAAAAAAGTTCTGCACTAAAATCAAAACAAAAAATAGCACTTAAATCAAAGTTAACAGAACCTAAAGAAGTTACTCCAAAAGTAAAAAATTATTCTATATTTGAAAAAGCTTTAGGATTTGCTGAACTAGGCAGACCAATTGAATGGAGTAAATCCTTACTAAACATGGGACTTGGTGCATTAATGGCATTTTACATTTATGGAGCAGGAGTAAACTTACTAACTTTTGTTGAAGGATTTTTTGCAGTAGCTTTTCTTTGGTCTGGACTATATGCACTAAATGATAGAACCGATTGGAGAATTGATTTACTTCATGAAATTAAGAAAAATAGACCAATTCCAAGCGGAAAAGTTAGTCCAAATCAAGGATTGATTTTCTCTCTTTCATTAATTTTAATTTCATATTTGATTGCATTTTCAATGAATAATATTTTACTCATAGGATGCTTAACAATAATGGTAATCAATCAATTGCTTTACACAATGAAGCCATTTAGATTCAAATCAAGAAAAGTTCTTGATGTTATTAGTGGCTCCATGGTTAACCCCATATTTAGATTCACTTCCGGACTTGTTTTGTTTATAGGAACAGCCCAATTATTTAATAATTTCCTTCCAATTTTACCATATATTTTTGTAATAGGAGTTCAATTCGGAGGATACACACTATATAGATTATTTTCTAAAAAACATGATAAAAAACTTAATATGAAAAGTAGTGTAGCAATGATTTCAGAAGAAAGAATAAAACGAATTGCTTATTTTTCACTTGGATCAGCAGTTTTAGCTTACATTGGTTTATTGATAAATGGATTATTTTTCAAAATTGTTTGGCTTGGATTTTTACCCCCACAATATATTTGGCCAGCATTATTAACTGCATTACTTACCCCAACTCTAAAAGGAGCAATACTTGATCCACTAAATGCCGATATGTCAAAATATTATAGAAGAGCGTATATTTTTGCAATAGTTTTTATTATTACAAACCTAATAGTAATTGCATTTTTCCCTTGATGGTTAATTAGATTTATTAAATTATTAATTAGATTTATTGAGTTTTAATCAACTTCTAAAATGAAAACAGCTTGATTAACTAAAAAATAACCTTTTTTCAAATTTACTGATTTTAAACTAAGTCCATTTTGCTTAAAAATATTTTTCCATTCTTCAAGTGAATGGTAATTATTATCTTTAACAGATAATTCCAAATTCATTAAATTATCAAGTAAAGAGTATATTTTTCTTTTGAATTTACCAGAAACTAAATCTTCCTGAATTATAATTTTTTTTGACACTCTTTTTGCTTCATTCATTAGTTCCTTTTGTTCATCCACATGGTGTAAAACACTTATTAGCAAAGTAATGTCAGTGTGCTTACGTTTTAATGGAATTTTTTTACCATCATAAACAATTGGAGTAACTGAATCAATTAAAGATCCATCATAAATATCAATTGAAGTAACATTATATCCATTTGAGATCGCATGACTATCAAATAAACAAGTCCCACATCCAAGATTAAGTATTTTATCAGATTTTTTAAAATTCTTTTTTAACTCATTAAAAACAAAAACTCCACTAGTAGGAGTAGAAAGAGAAACAAATATTTTTTTTAAAATATTATTATTTTTAATAAATTTAAAACTCACAATATCACACTACTATACAAGTTTAAATGTTTAATATATCCAATAACATATTTTTAGAGTTTAAAAATATTTACTTTTTGACTTTTTTTAATTAGACAAATAACAAAATAAATATTAAAAAAAAACTTAATTTATAGAAAAAAGATTTTGCACTGCCCAAAAATAAGGGCAGCCAAAATTGATAAAGAACCTTTAAGATCTAGCTCTTTGTCGTAAGTATCTCTTTTTTCGTTTCATTCTTTTAGTTTTTTTCTTACACCATTTCCATCTTTGTCTAGCATGAGTCTTTTTGAATCTGCTAGAATCTTTTGTTCTTGTAGCCATTTATTTCCACCATTTGAAAAACTTATTATATAAAATGAAAGAAATAAGCTTTATAAACCAACGCACTTGATTGATTTTTTGATTAGAATCAATTAAAATGCTACTAAATTAACATTATTTTTTCAAAATCATTTTAGCAAGCTCTACTTTTTCATCGTCATTTAAAGAGGAAACTATTTTCTTCATAAGTCTCTTTTTTGAAGAACTTGACATTGTATGAAAATAATCCATAGCCATTTGTTCAATACCTTCACTCATAATAGCCCCCCCTCATTAATTACATTACTTCAATTAATTAAGATTTTCTTTCCTTTAATTCCTTTGCTTCCTTAACTAATCCAAAGAATAAAGGAGAAGGCACTTCAAGTTTTGATTTTAATTCAGGATGAGATTGAGTAGCAACAAAATAAGGGTGAATACTTTTTGGTAACTCAATGTATTCCACAAGCAACCCGCTTGGAGAAAGTCCACTTAAATTAAGCCCATTTTTCTTCAATATTTCATGCATTGCAGGATTAACTTCATACCTGTGCCTATGTCTTTCAAATGACTTTAAGGCCCCATATAATTCACTAACAATACTTTCTTTTGTCAAATTAGCTTCATAAGCACCAAGTCTCATAGTGCCTCCTTTGTTTGTTACATTTCTTTGTTCATCCATTAAAGTAATTATATTATTTACAACATTTGGATTCATTTCAGTTGAATTAGCATCATTAAGTTCACATTTATTTCTAGCATATTCAACTACAGCCGCTTGAAGACCTAAGCAAATTCCAAGGAAAGGGATTTTATTTTCTCTTGCATATTTTATTACTTGAATTTTTCCTTCCCATCCTCTATTACCAAATCCACCAGGAACAATGATTCCATTCAAATCTTTTGTAGCATCAATAATAGTTTGACTATTATTTTCAATACTTTCAGTATCAATCATTTTAATACAAACTTCAACATTCAAATTAGCAGAACAATGATGTAATGCTTCAACTACACTAGCATATGAATCACCTAGAGCAGTATATTTCCCACAAATTCCAATATTTATTTTATTTGGAACTGCACAACATTTAACTTCAACCATTTTTTGAGCAAGTTTATTCCAATTAGGAATTCCATCTTCAGGAATATCTAAATTTAATTTTTCAGAAATAATTTTTCTAACACCTTGTTTCTCAAGTTCCCCTGGAATCAAATAAACACTATGAACATCAATTGCAGTTACAACTGATTCTTCTTTTACATTACAAAATAAAGCTATTTTTTTCTTTATTTTTTCAGTTAAATATTCACTACACCTACAAGCAATTATATCAGGCCAAATACCAATTTCATTTAATTCTTTAACACTTAATTGAGTAGGTTTTGATTTTTGTTCATTAACCCCGGTTGGAATTGGAACATAAGAAAGATGAACAAACATTACGTTCTCCCTTCCCTTTTCCCATGCTAATTGTCTTACTGCTTCAAAATAAAGAGAATTTTCCATATCCCCAACAGTTCCACCAATTTCAATTAATAAAACATCACAATTCTCTTCTTTTGCAACAGTATAAAATCTATTTTTTATTTCATCAGTAACATGAGGAACTAATTGAACAGTTTTTCCTAAATATTCTCCTTGTCTTTCTTTATCCAAAATTGATTTGTAAATTTTTCCCATTGTTAAATTCCATCCGCCTTTTGCAGTTACACTCATGAATCTTTCATAATGTCCAAAATCCATGTCACATTCTGTTCCATCATCAAGAACAAATACTTCACCGTGTTCTACAGGGTTCATTGTACCAGGATCAACATTCAAATATCCATCACACTTAACTGCAGCACATTTGTATTTTGAAGATAATAATTTTCCCAAAGAAGCAGTCAATATTCCTTTTCCAAGTCCAGAAATAACTCCACCAGTAACAACAATAAACTTAGTCATTCTTACCCACACCCCAAAATATCAAATATTTTTTTCTTTTTTTAAACAAAACTTATCTTAAGCAAATAAATTAAATTAATTCATTGCCCACCAATCAGTAGTAGTAGAGCTCATACCTTGTTTAAAAAACTAATGTCCCACATAAAGAGAGTTTTACCTTTCTAAAGATTAAAATACTAGATTAACACTTTATTTAAATAAGCCCGAAAGTAAACTAATTTTTAACAGTGAATTTATTATCAAATCAATTTATTTTTAACTTATTGAATCTTAAATTTATTTTTTTATTACACCAGTTTTTTGTAAATCCCATAATGAAGAATAAATTCCTTTTTTCTTTGATAATTCATCATGAGTTCCAATTTGCTCAACTGCACCCTTTTTCATCACAATAATTTTATCAGCATTCATAATAGTACTCAATCGATGTGCAATAATAATTGTTGTTCGCCCTCGCATTAATTTCTCTAGAGCTGCTCTAATTTCATACTCAGTTTTTGAATCAAGAGAAGATGTTGCTTCATCAAGAATGAGTATTTTTTTATCAGCCAAAATTGCACGAGCAATACTTAATCTTTGTTTTTCTCCACCAGAAAGTTTAATCCCTCTTTCCCCAACTGTTGTATTTTCTTTATCAGGAAGACTATTTACAAAATCAAACAATTGAGCTGCTTTTAATGCATCAAATACTTTCTCTTTCATAGCACTCGGATTTGAGAACAAAACATTATTGTAAATTGAATCATTAAACAAAACACATTCCTGTGGAACAATACTTAATTCATTTCTCAATGATTCTTGAGTAACACTATTAATATTTTTTCCATCAATTAAAATCTCTCCTTCTTGAGGTTCATACAAACGATAAAGCAATTTAATTATTGTGGTTTTTCCTGCGCCTGAATGACCCACAAAAGCTATTTTTTCACGAGGTAAAACACTCAAATTAAAATTATTAATTATTTTTTTCTTCAAGTTATACCCAAAACTAACATTCCTAAACTCTACTCTTCCTTCTCTCACACTTAAATTCTTTGCATTAACTTTATCTTTAATTTCTGATTCTGTTTTTTTGTATTTCACTACCGCATCAAGGTCAGCCAACCCTTCACATAATCTTCTTACTCCCCAAAAGAATTCATACAAAGGAAGAGTTAATCCAATATAACTAGTGTAAATAAAAACAACCGAACCCATAGTGAGGTCCCCCGCAATAAACCTAATTATTGTAAAATACATTATTGCAATTGTCCCAAAACCAATTATCATTACATGCCCCGCTTCTGTTGTATTATAATAGTTCCAAAAAATAAGCCATTTTTCAGAAGAGAGAGCAGATATTTTTTCAAACAATCCTTTCATTCTGTTTTCTTTTCCAAAATTTTTCACAGTTTCAATATTTGTAAAAGTATCACTAATAAATGCTTTTTCATAATCTTCTTGTTCATTTTTAGCAACATTTGCAATTTGCTGTTTTTGCAAAAGAATTACACTATACCCCATAAAAATTAGAGCCATTACAACTACAACTATTGCAGAACTCAAATCAAAAAATGCAATTACAATAAAACCAATTACAAGTTTAATGACAAGTGGCCCACCATGGAAAGTAAAAAAATCAGTTAAACTTTCAACACTTTTTCCACTCCTAATTAACCTTGAAATCAAACTCCCAGTTCTATTTGAAGAATGAAACCTGTGAGAAAGTTCAATTAAATGATCAAAAATATCCTGCTTAATATCCCTCATCATATCTACTTCAAGTTTGTTTAAAAAAACTAATCTAAAATATCTCAAAAGTCCAGCAATTAAAACCGAAACAAAGAAAATTATCCCTAAATTAATTGCAATTTGAACAAAAGCATCTTTTGTTATTAACTTAGCAGCAAAATCCGTTCCTGAATCAATAATTGTTTTGTAAATAAAATTCTGACCAAATTCAATCAAATACCCAAAAGTTATCAAACCCATTACTAAAATAAACATAAACCAGTAAGGTTTTGCGATATCAAAGTAATATTTCAAATCTTCTTTTATGTTATTTTTTACTTCTTTAGGCATATTAATTTAGTTAATAATTAGAAATAAGAATAGAATTGTACTAGCAAAAATTCACTTTATTAGAGTTACTTGAACTTTTTTTCCATTACCACCATATTTATCTGTCCAAAAACTCATCTTACTTTCATTAAGAACAAGCTCTTTTTTCACACTTCTAAAACCACATAAATCCCTAAGTACCACAATCTCTCTTGCAACATTAGGATCAGCAACAATAACTACTTTGCCACCTGGTTTTAGTTTCTTTATTGATACATCAAGAACTTTTCTTGCATACGCCACACTGTCTGCAAGATTGTCAACTTTGTGGGAATTTAATACCCTTGAAGTGTAATACCCAAGTGCCATTTCTGAACGAATAATTGAAACAGAATTATCTTCTAATTTATTTAATCCACTTAACGCATCTGCTTTAACTTGTTTCCAGTTTCTATTTTTTGAAGACGCTCCTCTTAAATCAATTCCAATAAAATTTATTCCAGGAAACCTTGATGAAAACTTTTCAGTTTTAGCACAAGGAATCTCATTTGCGTAACTGAGCCCAACATTTCCAATGTGCACAACAGTAGGCGGTTTTCGTTTAACTGGAAAAGTTGATGAAGAAACTTTTGAACTCCCATTTGAAACTAATTTTTTTATTTTTATTAAATTTTTTCTAATCATAAAATCACAAAATTAATTATTTTATAAATGTTAAAGTAACCATAAACTCCTTTCTAGGACCATCTTCATGAACCTTTCTTTTAAAACGTTCTGTCCAAAAGCTAACAGCTTCTTCATTTTTCACAAACTCACTTTTTACTTCCCTAAACCCACATGTTCTTCTTAATTTAGCAAGTTTACTTGCAGTATTTTTATCAGCAACAATAACTAATTTACCATTTTGTTTAAGTTTCTCTGCAGCAACTTTCATAACTTCTTTTGCATAAGCAATATTTTTAGCAAAATTTTTTTCTATTACTCTAACTCCGTGCCTTGAATAATACCCCACAGTCATTTCAGAACGAATAATTGAGACAGAACTATCACCCAATGTTTTTAATCCATCAAGCATATCTTCTTGTATTTGAGTCCAATTTTTTGATTTAGAATTAGCTTGATTCACATCAATTCCAACAAATTTTATTCCACTAAAACGCTTAGCATATTTTTCAGTATTAGCACATTCTTTTTCTATAACTCCAATAGCACGCGCAGGAGTATATGCTTCCCCGACATTACCCAGATGCACAACAATAGGAGAGTTTCTTTTTTTAGGTGCATTTGAAAAATCAATAGGCAATTTAGAAGCAGTTTTTCTTCGAACATTATTTAACATTCTTTTTAAAAAATTAAATGAATTCATAAGAATTACTTTTCAATTATACTTTCGCCAGTCATCTCTTTTGGCTTTGTAATATTTAAAATATCAAGTACAGTTGGCGCAATATCTTGTAATCCCATACCACTTTTCAATTTTACTTTTTTATATTTCTCTTCACTAGAAACAATAATTAATGGAACTGGATTTAATGTGTGACTTGTTCTCCACTCAATTGTTTGATCCTCCGCATTTCCATGATCTGCAAAAATAAGAGAAGTATATCCATTAGGAAGAGCAGCATCAATAATTTTTCCAGTGCACTTGTCAACCGCTTCAATTGCTTTGTGAATTGCACTTGTAATTCCAGTGTGTCCAACCATATCCCCATTTACTAAATTAATTACAATAAAATCATATTTGGATTTATTTATTTCTTCAACCAATTTATCAGTAATTTCATACACACTCATTTCTGGTTTTAGATCATAAGTTGCAACTTTTGGAGAAGGAACCATTATTCTATCTTCATTAAGATTTGGTGTTTCAACTTGTCCATTGAAGAAAAAAGTAACATGCGCATACTTTTCAGTTTCACTAATCCTTAATTGTTTTTTGCCCGTATCACTAATTACTTTTCCAAGCAAATTATCAAGTGAAACATCACTAAATGCAACGTGAGCTTTCATTGGAGTATAAAATTGAGTCATTGCAGTGTAATAAACTTTAAGTGGCTTTCTTTCCCATCCTTCAAATTTATCTTCAACAATACTTCTAGTCAACTGTCTTGTTCTGTCCGTTCTAAAATTAAAGAAAATAATTGAATCATTTTCTTTTACCCCATTATAACCAATTCTTTTCATTGGAACAATAAATTCATCAGTAACATCTTTTGCATGACTCTCTTTAATTGCACTAATTGAATCAGTGAATTCAATTTTTGTTTCACCTTGTACCAAGCAATTATACGCCTGCTGAGTTCTTTCCCAACGATTATCTCTATCCATTGTATAAAATCTTCCACTAATTGTTGCAATTTCTCCAAAACCAATTTGCTTTAATTTATCTTCAACAATTTTTACATTTTTTAAAGAATCAGTTACAGGTGCATCTCTGCCATCAGTAATTGCATGAATTTTAACATTCTTCAATCCATTTTTTTTGCACATATCAAGCAAAGCAAGTAAGTGATTTAAGTGAGCGTGAACTCCTTCCACTTGAAATAATCCGATTAAATGTAAAGTTGAGTTATGTTCTTTTGCATTATTAATTGCACCTAAAAAAGCTTCATTACTAAAAAAAGTTCTATCATCAATACTCGCATCAATTTTTGCCAAGGATTGAAAAATAATTCTTCCAGAACCAATAGTCATGTGCCCTACTTCTGAATTTCCTTGATACCCTTTTGGAAGCCCAACTGCAAGTCCACTAGCATCAAGTAAAGTATTAGGATATTCTTTCATCAATTTATTTGTAATTGGAGTATAGGAACCAAGAATAGAATTTTCTTTAGGGTCAGTTCTAAAACCCCATCCATCTCGAATAATCAAAATTACTTTACTCATTTAAAATCAACCAAATTAATCTATACAAACATCGTTAGGTTTAAATTTCTATTTTAAAACTATTTCAAATCAATATTTTCAATTGAGTTTTCTAAATTTAAAAGTTAAAGAAAGTTCTTCAGCTTTTGAAGGACTTGCTTTTTTTAAAATTTTAAATAAAATAACTACATCTTCTTTAGTAGGGCAAAGCCTTGAACTTCTTGCCTGCTTTAAATCCATATGCATTAATTGATCAAAGTGTTTAACAATTTCTACTTCTCTTCTTGTTAATTTAGAATTTTTAACATCCAAAAGTGCATTAGTAATAACTCTTGACAAAGCAAAATTTATTTTTTCTGATTTTAATTTAGCAACAAAAGCAGCTTGACTAGTTCTTCTCAATGCTTTTCTTACTCCTGCTCCATGAACTTCCTGAACTTCTTCTTCAGCAGATAAAGCTGCAGCTGTACGAGAATTACGCAAAAATCTTCTATTTTGTTTATCTGCACTTCTTTTCATACAACCACAACCAAATCATTAAATATATTTTTCAAATTCACGGATGTCTAAAATTGTTTCCGATAAACTTAGCTTTATTTCCAAGTTCTTCTTCAATTCTTAATAATTGATTATACTTAGCCAATCTTTCACTTCTGCAGGGAGCACCAGTTTTTATTTCACCAGTTCTTAATCCAACAACTAAATCAGCAATAAAACTATCTTCAGTTTCTCCACTTCTATGAGATACCATTACACCCCATCCAGCTGATTGAGACATTTTACAAGCGTTGATTGATTCAGTGATTGAACCAATTTGATTAACCTTTAATAATAAAGCATTAACTGCTTTCTTTTCTATTCCTTCTTTTATTCTTTTAACATTTGTTACAAGTAAATCATCACCAACAATTTGAACCTTGTCCCCAATTAATTTTGTTAGTTTTGCATATGAATCCCAATCATCTTGATCAAATGGATCTTCAATTGAAACAATATCATATTTACTTGCAAGTTCCGCGTAGTATTTTATCATTTCATCTCCGCTCTTCCAAGTTGCTTCTTTACTTTTAAAAGTTAAATTATATTTTTTTGTTTCACTATCAAAAAATTCTGAAGCAGCTACATCCATCCCAATTCTAACTTTTCCTTTGTAACCCGCTTTTAAAATTGCAAGAGTTAGTAAGTCAAGTGCTTCATGTGCATCTTTTACATTAGGAGCAAATCCACCTTCATCCCCAGCGTTGATTGCATTTTGTCCATACTTTTCTTTTATTATTCCTCTTAAAGTATGAAATACTTCTGTTCCATATCTTAAACTTTCAGAAAAATTGGGAGCACCAACAGAAAGTAACATAAATTCCTGCATTGCAAGTTCATTCCCTGCATGCTTTCCACCATTTATTACATTAAAACTTGGCACTGGTAAAAGAACATCTTTTACTCCAGCTAAATCTGCAACGTGTTGATAAAGTGCAACTCCTTTACTTTCTGCACCAGCTTTACAAACAGCCATTGAAACTGCTAAAATTGCGTTAGCTCCAAACTTTGATTTATTTTCAGTTCCATCAGAGAAAATCATTTTTTCATCAATCTTAGTTTGCTCAGTAGGATCCATCCCTAATACTAAAGGAGCAATTAATGTATTTACATTTTCAACTGCTTTTAACACACCTTTACCCATGTATCTTGATTTATCCCCATCTCTTAATTCTAAAGCTTCATAAATTCCAGTACTTGCTCCACTTGGAACAGCAGCTCTAAATAATCCCTTCTCTGTAATTACATCACATTCAACTGTAGGATTTCCTCGTGAATCCAATATCTCTCTTGCTTTTACATTTAGTATCTTTGACATTTAAAACACCCCAAAAACAATTTTTATTTACTTTTAATCTCGAATAAAATAAAGAGCGAAGGGTTTTTATTAATGCATTTGACAATACCCAAACAAGATTGAACCAAATCAGTTTTAAAAGCAAAAACTCTTTTTCTATTAAATGAAAAAAATTGTAGTTATAGGTGGAGGAACAGGTTCATTCACCATCCTTTCAGGCTTAAAAAATTTTCCTTTTGAATTAACCTCAATAGTTTCAATGATGGACTCAGGCGGAAGCACAGGAATTTTAAGAGATGAATTTGGAATACTTCCTCCCGGAGACGTGCGTCAATGTTTAGTAGCACTCAGTGATTCACCATTGATGAGAAAATTATTTGAATATCGATTTAATAAAGGAAAAACCCTAAACGGCCACTCAATGGGAAACTTACTACTTACTGCATTAAAAGATATTTTAGGAAGCGAAGATGAAGCAATTTTAAGAGCTTCAGAAATATTAAGAATTAAAGGGCGTGTTTTACCCGTAACAATGGACAATTGCCACTTGTGTGCAGAACTTAAAAATGGAAAAATAGTAATAGGCGAAGCAAAAATAGGAAAAAATAAAATTAACAAAATATTTTTAACAAAAAAAGCTAAAGTGTTTCTTCCAACAAAAAAAGCAATTTTAAATGCAGATTATATTATTCTTGGGCCAGGGGATTTTTACACAAGCATCCTCCCTAATTTACTTGTCAAAGGAGTAACTAATTCAATAAAAAAATCAAAAGCAAAAACTATTTTTGTTTGCAACATTATGACTAAGGGTGAAACAAAAAACTTTACTGCAAATGATTATGTTGAAGAGCTTTTAAAATACTTAAAAATAAATCCTGATTATGTATTAATGAATAATAAAAAACCAAACAACAATATAATTCAACGTTATAAAAAAGAAGGTTCAGAATTTGTTGAACCAAATTATTTAGGAATAAAAAAAGATTTGTTAAGAAAAACAGATTATGCAAGACATGATAGTGAAAAATTAGCTGAAGAGATTTATAAAATTACAACACTAAAAAAATAAAATAGGTAGTAGAATTAGTATTAGAATTATTCAAAAAATATTATTTTGATTTAAGCAATCAACTTTTTCTTAAATTTTAACTCTTCATTAGCTTGGTCTTTAATATATTCTAAATTTGCTATTCTTGCTTTTTCATTAACAAATATTTTATCCTTTACTCTAAATGTATCTATTTTTTTATACAATTCATCAATTCCGCTTAAAACAGGCATTGAAACAAAATCAACTCCTTTTTCATAAAAATCCAGGGAATCGTAAAAGTGAGCACTTGCCGCAAATATATTTGAATCTTTAGAAATTTTATTAATTGCATTAACAAAACTAATTGCTTCCTTGTGAACAGTCATTGTGATTACAATTAATTTAGATTGTTCCAAATCAAGTGAATCAAGTAACTCTGCATCTTCACTAGTCCCATAAACAAATAAAAGCCCCTCTTTCTTTCCTTCCATAACAACCTCGGGATCAGAATCAACTATTATTACCTTGTGATTCACTTTTAATTTTCTAGCAAGTTTTCTTCCAATTAATCCCCCTCCAACAATCACAATGTGATCTTTTAGTTTCTCTTTATCAGGAATTTTTCTTAAATCCTCTACTCTTTTATTTAATAATTTTATTTCATTTATTTTAAATAATTTATTTAAATTAAGACTAACAAAATTAGCAACTATTGGGGCAAAGTGCATTAAGTGAGGAGTGAGAATCATTGATAATGCTGAAATTGCAATTATAAAAGAGAATAAATCAGCTGAAAATATTTTCGCAGTTAATGCGAGCCCAGCTATTACAAAACCAAATTCAGATACTTGCGCAAGACTAAATCCAACTTCAAGCCCAAGTCTGCTTCCATACCCTGAAAACAAACTAACTAAAAAGAAAACAATTGGTTTGAAAACAAAAATTAAAATTATTATTGTGAACATAAGTTGAGGCGCAAGAGAAGCAAAAGAAAAATTTAATTCAGCACCTAAAGAAACAAAAAATATTGTTAAAAAGAAATCACGTAAAGCTCTAATTTTAGAAAAAATTGCAGTATTATAAGGCAAATTATTTAGAGCTAATCCACCAATAAATGCCCCAACAGTAATTGGCAAATCTAAAACAAAACTAACTCCAATGAAAAGAAATGCTGTTGAAATACTTGAAAGAAAAAATACTTCATTTTCTTTTGAAGCAAGATTAAATAATCTAGGAAAAATAAATTTATTTGAGAGAAAAGCAATTAATACAAGCAAAAGAGATTTTCCTATAATTGGGGCAAAAAAGTAAGGATCGGCTATTTGAGAAAAATTTTGAAGTAAGGGCACAAACAAAATAACTAATATATCTTGAATTAAAAGAATTGAAATAATTACTCTTCCATTTAATGTATTAGTTTCTTTTGAATCTGCAAGTAGCTTAATTACAACCATTGTTGAAGAGAAAGCAATTATTGTCCCAACAAATAAAGATGCTTCAAATGAAAGTAAACCAGTAAAATTAGTAAATAAAATTGTAACTCCTATTACTCCAATAACTTGCAGTAATGTTCCAATCAAAAGGGGTTTACCCATACCAAGTAGTCTTTTTACTGAAGTTTCAATCCCTATTGAAAATAATAAAAATGCAGCGCCTAATTCAGAAAGTAATCTTATTTCAGGCGTGATTTCTTTTATTCCTAATGTAAAAGGCAAATTTAACCAACTCAAATCCATTGAACCTAAAACAAGAGGCCCAATTAAGATCCCTGCTACGATATATGAGAATAAGTTTGGTTGATTTAACTTTCTAAGAACTATACTTACAATTGTTGCAAAAACAATTATTTCAGCAAGACTGATAAATAAAGTTTCTCCAATCATAGACAATCAACTTAAGGCAGACTAACAAAAGCACTAAAAGAATATAAATGATACGCGTATGTTTTTCAAACCAGACTTAATTTATTTAATTTGAATAAGAAACAAAAACTTCTCTACTTTTTTAATACAATTTCCTTAGTTTCTCGAGCAATCATCAATTCTTCATTAGTTGGAACAACTAAAACCTTAACTTTAGAATTATCAGAACTAATTATTGCCTCTTTTCCTCTAATTTTGTTTTTTTCAGAATCAAGTTCAATTCCAAAATGCTTCATATTCCTACAAACATATTCTCTAGTTTCAGGAGACTTTTCACCTACTCCACCAGTAAAAACAATTGCATCAAGCCCATCCATAACAGCAGTAAATGACCCCAAATATTCTTTAACTGTGTAACTAAATTTATCAAGAGCCAATTGTGCTCGGGCATTCCCTTCTTTCCATGCAGCATTTTCAACATCCCTAGAATCACTACTTACCCCAGACAATCCAAGTAAACCAGATTTTTTATTTAAAATATTTTCAACTTGATCAATAGTTAAGTTTTCTTTTTTCATTAAGAAAGATATTATTGAAGAATCAATATCTCCACAACGAGTACCCATCATAGTTCCTGCTAAAGGAGTAAACCCCATACTAGTATTAACTGATTCACCTTTTTTTACTGCGCAAAGAGAAGAACCATTTCCTAAGTGACAAGTAATAATATTTAATTGTTTAACATCTTTCCCCATCATTTCTGCTGCTCTATTTGAGACATATTTGTGAGATGGACCGTGAAAACCATATTTTCTAATGTGATACTTCTCATAATACTCATAAGGAATAGGGTAAATGAAAGCTTCTTTTGGCATTGTTTGATGAAATGCTGTATCAAACACGCCCACCATTGGCTTATTTGGTAGTTCCTTTGCACAAGCATTAATTCCAACTAAATTAGCTGGGTTATGAAGAGGTGCAAGATCACTAAATTCTTTAATTGCATCAATAACTTTAGAATCAATCAAAACAGCTGATTTGAATTTTTCTCCACCATGAACTACTCGGTGCCCAATAGCATCAATTTCATCAACAGATTTAATTACACCATTTTCTTTACTTAAAATATCATCCAAAAATAGCTTTAATGCATCCTCATGATTTGCACAACTTAATTCTTTTTTAACTTTCTCAGCAGGAACTTTTTCATAAGAGTATTTTGCTTTTCCGCCAATTTCTTCAATAATTCCTTTAGCAATAACATCTTCATTTTGCATATTTATTAATTGGCATTTAAGTGAAGAACTTCCACAATTAACAACAAGTACTTTCATAAATATATAGAAAAACAAATCAATTAAAAAGAAACGCTTTTTATATTTTAAAATTAATAAATAAATTTAATAATTATTTAAAATAAAAAAAAACTCTTTTGACACCCAGGCTAATTTATGCCAAAAGAGTTACTATTTTGTTTATTGGATTTGATTTAAAGATATTGAATTAATCTTAAAGTTTGGAGGATTTCTTCCAGTCCCTATAGGCGTAATATTTGTTCCAAATAATTGGATATAATTTGTTGCTCCTTGCTTAAAATAACTTGTTGGTATTCTTACACTTAATTCACCAAGTGTATCAATCTCAAAAGCTGGATCAACAACAGCTAAACTAGCAGTTGAACTCCCCGCACTCACTTTTAATTTAACATTAGGTGTATTTCTATAATTCATATTTATTACATAAAATTTCAAATCTAAACCCTCAGTTAAATCACCATACGGTAAAGTAAATGAATAGGTCACTTTGTTTCCTTCCCAACCCATTTCAGCAGGGCAATATGATTTAGTTAAAACATTACAAGTTGCACTACTAAAATAAAGTAAACTCAAAGGATTTGGATTTACTTCCCAAAGTTTTGCTGGGATTGGAGGATAATACTTACAAACACTTGTTGTAAGCCCAGGGTTCAAACACACGTTTGAAGTTAAAGAATTATTATCTTCACAATCTAAATTACTTCCACATTTAATTGCAGTGTAATTACACTTTGATGAAATTGTATTTGGACTACTACATACATCCAATGTTAATGGATTACTATCATTACAACTACTATTATCAGTACAAGCTATTTTTGTATATGCACAATAACTTGTAACTAACTTAGGGTTCTTACAAACATCCTGAGTGAAAGGATCACCATCACCACAATCAACATTTGTTAAACACCTAATTTGAGTATTAGTACAAACACTAGTTAATTTACCAGGGTTCACACAAACATCAGCTGTGTAAGAATTATTATCATTACAAGCAGTATTACTTGAGCAAGTTGGCTTTACACATGTTCCGCTAGAACACAAAGTACCATAAGAACAATATGATTTAGTCTTTAATACATCTGTTGATTTACAATAACTTGCAACTGTTCCAGGACTTACACAACTAAATGTTCTGTAGAAATCCCCTATGTTATTTCCGTTACAAGTATTTTGTCCTAACCATGCATTAACTCCGCATTGAGTGCTTGTTGTACATGCAATTGAAGTGTGAGTACAATTACTGTTTATAGTATTTGGATTCACACAAACATCAATGGTCAAAACATTATTATCATTACATTGAGTATTTGTTTTACATGTTGGAACTACACAAGCTCCATTACTACAAATTTGTGTACTCAAACAAGTCTGCTTAGTTTTCAACACATCAGTAAAACTACATCTTGAAGAAGTTGTACCTGGACTAACACACGAATAAGTCCTATACATATCCTTCACATAACTCCCACTACAAGAAGGAGTACTCAAATATCCATTTACCCCACACTGCGCGGCAGTCGAACAAGCGATTAATGGTTTTACATTTGTACAATAACTTTGAGCAGTAGCTGCATTTACGCAAGTATCTACAGTTTGAGAATTATTATCATTACACTCAGTATTATTGAAACAAACTACTGAAACATTACTACATGTTGAATTAGTTGTTCCAGGATTTGCGCATGTGTCAATTGTTCTTGGATTATTATCATTACAATCAATGTTGCTTGAGCAAGCTGCTTTTACACATGCTCCTAAAGAACATCCAAGTGAACAATAATTATATTCAGCAGACAACGATTCATTTGAGCAGAAATATTCTATCAAATTATTACCATCACAGTAATCAGCGTTATTTACTGTACTATTGCCATCCCAAAAAGTTATTGTTCCTTTAATTAAATAATTATGCCCGCCATCACTATCAGAACAATTTTGATCACATCTAGTTGATTGATTTGCAAGCCAAGCACAAGAAGTTGCTGCTGCAGAAGTTAATTTATTTCCTGAAGCAATATTTCCTGTCCCACTACAAACTTCACTATATTCATTCAAACAAAATGAATTGTTTGTGAAAACATTTGAAGATGATGCAGACATGTATATTGATCTATTACTTTTATTCACCGTATTGTTTGTTATTTTATTTCCGGATGAATTAAGTAAAGCAATTCCTCCTGCATGACCCCAAGTACCAGAATTACCATTACCAGTCATCAAATTAGTTTCAATATTACTATCAAATACATTCTTGAAGTAAATTGCGTTTTGGTAAGCATTGTTCTTAATAGTATTTCTCGCAATTAGCAATTTATTTGAATCAGAAACATATACTCCAGTATCCCATGTTTTATTAAAATTATTGTCAATTAATTTAATGTTCTTTGATTTTTGAACAAATACTGTATAATTTCCTCCTGAAACTGTACACCCTTGTATTGTAATATTATTTCTCCCAGCAATAGTGAAAATTGTTCCACCATCAAAACCCATATCAAGTTTAGTATTATCACAAGTTAGAACTATATTATCATTTACAAAATTAATATCTGATATATAATTATAATTTCCATTACAAAAAGTTACGGATTTAGTTAACTGCATTCCATCAACTGGAGTTACACAATCTGAAACTATTGGAGTGTGTGTACATACACTTTGTGTTGTTCCAGGATTAGTACAAGCATCAATTGTTAATGAATTATTATCATTGCACCCCAAATCATTTGTACATTGGATTGGTGCATTTACACAAGCCCCTAACAAACAACCATATGCACAAGTTTGATTATATGAGTTCATATCTGTTGAAGAACAATAAGAACTTGATGCACCTGGATTATTGCAAGTATAACTTGTAATACTATCATACAAATAATTATCTTTACAAAACTGAGTTATAATTGAAGCTTGACCACAATCATTATTATTTGAACAAGCAACATTACACTTCGCATTACTGCATCCATTAGCACAAGCCTCAACTAAAGTACTTGCAGTATTTTTTACACAAACTGAAGTTTGAGTACCAGGATTTGCACAAGTTAAAGTATTATTTGCTTGAACTAAATTATTTTTATCACAGTACTGCGCACGGTTAGTATCAATCCCACAATCAGAATCACTACTACACACTGGCGCTGGCAAACAAATATTTCCATCTACACAACCGTAAGGACATTCTTTAACTACATACTGTAGCAACACACTCAATTCAGAGCAAGAAGCTTCAATCGTCCCAGCATTTGTACAAAGAGGAAGGTCATATTCAAAAACTAATTTATCACTCATTCTAGTTACATCACTGCCAGTATATTGTATACAGCGTCCAGGTAAATTTGAATCAAATACTAGATTATAATTATCACTAGGACAATCAGTATTTACTGAACAAACGTAATTGTTCAAACAAGCACCATCTTTACATCCATATGTACAATTATTTGTTGTTTCCAAAAATCCAGGAGAACAAGAATATTCTTTAAGAGTGAAATTATCTACGCAAGAATCTATTGCAGCTCCTGCAGTTAAACCATTCCAAAAAGTTGTTGTTCCTTTAACAAAATAATTTAATCCACCATCAATTGAATCATCACAAGTTGATTCACAAGATCTTGAATTTGTTGTAAGCCAAGAACAAGATGTTCCATAACCAGTAGGAATAATATTTCCAGATCCAGTATTTCCAATTGTTCCTCCGCCACAAGTATTTTCTATAGTATTACCACAAAGTCTATTATTTTCAAAATAATTATTTGATGAATAATAAACAATATGCAAAGCTCTATAATTGTCACTTAAATTATTGTTAACAACTCTATTTCCATTAGAGTAATTAAATGAAATTGCACCTTTATGACCCCAACCGCCCAAAAAACCATTATTTGACATAGTATTATTTGTTATATTACTGTCAGTTATATTATAGAAATAAATTCCATTTTGGTATTCATTATCTAAAATATTATTATTAATTATATTTAACTTATTAGAATCAATAGCATATATTGCTGTATCATATGAACCTCTGAAAGTATTATCTGACAAAGTAATTGAACTAGATTTTGAAATGTAAATTCCGTATGATGATTTTCCAACAACACAATTTTTCAATGTAACATTTTTTCTTCCTTCAATTCTGAATCTAAAATAACTACCTATTGGAGTAGTAAATAAAGCCCCTGCACAATCAACAGTTATGTTGTCTGCTGCTATGTTAATATCATGTGTATCATATCCATTATAACAAAAAGTAGTTGACTCTGTTAATTGCATTCCATTTGTAGGAACAACACAAGTTTTTCCATTAGGCACAAATGAACAATAACTTGAAGGCACACCAGGATTTACGCATAAATCATCAGTACTAATATTATTGTCGCTGCACTGTAAATTTGAACTACAAGCAACAAAAGGAGTGTATATGCAAGAACTTTGAGTAGTACCTGCGTTTTGACAAACATCAGTTGTCAATGAATTATTATCATTACATTGTGAATCAAGTGAACATACTATTGTTGTATCACAAACTCCATTAGGGCATGTGAATACTTTCTTTAAAGCTGCTTTAATTGAAGTATTTTTCATAAATTGATTCATTACTAAACCAGTTTTATAATTTTCAATTGAAATTACAATTGGACCTTGATCTAAACCTAAATAATTTGAACTAACAGCATTTTTATCATTAAATGAATCTTTAGGGCCGTAAATTCCCCAGAGTGTATCATATCTTGTATTATATAAATTTCTTAAAACTCTAAAACCTAAATTGTTTGCTAATATTCCAGAATCTTCATTCTTGAAAAATGGCATTGTACTTATACTACTGTAAGGCGCAACAGTACCATCCTGACTTACAGCCATACTAAATGTTGGCAAAGCACCTAATTCACCATAATAATTTCCATTAGGTCTATAAACTGAACTTAAACCCCAACTATCAGGACCGTATGAAGAATATGTTGAAGCATTGTTTATACAAAATTGTCTGTTTGCTTTTGCTGCGTTAATACTATTTTGCCACCAATCTACTGCAGGAGCACTATCATTAATTCCAGCAGGGGTATCAAAACCAATTTTTTCAAAATCTATAAAGAAGTGTGCAAATTCATAACTGAATAATGTTCCAAAGTAAGAATTCACTACAGGATATCCTGCGTAAGTTCTTGTAACTCTTGGCCAACTAAAAAGAGATTTTTGAAAATTTACATTAGTTGGATTTGTAGCTAAAGCAAGAACTGAAATTAGCATTGCTTCATCTGTTGGCATATCCCAGCACTGAACAGCATAACCATTACTTGGAGACCAAGCCATGGTGAATTGATACATATTTGTATTTCCTTCTTTAGTAGTGAAATTATTTTCAGGGGTTTTTTGGAAAAATGCCCAATCAACATTACTCATAATTTTATTTGCTTTTTCTTTAACTTCTCCACCGAAATATTCTCCAGCAGTTATTACGCCTGCAAATAAAAGTGCACTATCAATAGTAGAAACTTCAGAAGCTGAATTTGTATTATCAGAATTTATGAAGTGATAAAGCATCCCGTGAGTACCGTAAGAAATAGGATCTTGAACTTGTTTACTTTGAATTAAAATTATATTATCTAAAATTTGGTTTGTTCTTGCTCTTAATTGAGTAGGAGTATAAATCCAATTTGAATTCGTACCATATCTTTCACTCATTATAGTAAAAGTAGCTAAACCAAATCCAGTTGCAGCAGTACTTGAATAAGGAGTAGTTTGAATATCTTTTACAAATCCTGAACTTGTTGCTTGTTCATAAAAATAATTTGCTGCTTTTGCTTGAGTTGAATCTAATAATTCAGCATCAGTTAATACTGGAGCTGCAGAATAAACGCTACTTAACAAAAATAAAATCAGAACTAAAATACTTATTAAATTAAACTTACTCCCAAACGTATTTACCCCAGCCATAACTCTATTACCCCCAAACACCCTAAACTAATTGCCCCTAATTAATTAGTTAATTCATTAAACCGAAATGTATATATATCCTACCGTTATCCTACTTTATACTACTGAGGTATTCCTTATGAAAGAGAAAATTTCAATCACATTAGATGAAAGCGTTATTGAAGAAATAAAAACAATGATTGATGGAATTTATATTAGAAATACTTCTCAAGCAATAGAATACTTATTGAAAAAAACATTATCAGGAAATAACAAAGCTGTATTTTTATGTGGCGGAGGAAATTCAGTAAGAACTGATAAGGGAAGAATGAGGCCTTGCGTTCCTTTCATGAAAACCACAGTCATTGCACACAATATAAAATTTCTTAGAAATAATGGATTTAGCGAAGTTGTAATAATTGCAAGATCATCAAATCTTGAAGAAATAGAAAATACATTAAACAAGGAAAAAATAACTGGAATCAATATAAGGTATGTGAAATATATTTCAGAAAATAATGATGAAGTTTCTCAAGGATCTATGGATACTATGCGAGTAGGAGGCATACTCACAGGAACAACTCTTTTTGCATTTGGGGATGTAGTATTTTTTAATAATAATATTCAAAACTTTTGGAAAACACATCTTCTTTACAAAGGAACTGCAACACTTTATGTCCAGTCATTTGTAAAAAAATCTGGCAGAGCAGGAGTAGTAAGTATGGAAGGAAATCAAATAACAAGTTTTGTTCAAAAATCAGGGCAAGAATTTTCGTTAATTCACTTTAGCGCAGTATTTATTGCGGAACCAAGTATTTTGGATTATGAAGGACATAGTTTAGAATACGATATATTTCCAAAACTTGCTGCAAAAAAAGAACTTGTAGGCTACATGAGTGAACATCCAATACATCATTTCCATACTGAGAATGAACTTAAAGCAATTGAAAAAACAATAAAAAAAACTATTGAAACTAATTCAAAGAAATAATTAATATTAAAACTAAAAATAAAAATTAAAAATAAAAATTAAAAAGAAAAAATAAAAATTAAAATAAAGTTAAACCGCCGGGTTTTCCCGGCAGTTATCTAAAATCTTTTTTATGAAATATTGCATGTTGTTGAATTAATTGCTTTTGTGTAACTCAAAGTTGTTGTTGCACAAGTGTGCCCAAACCAATCAGTTCCACATTTAGCTGTTTTTGTTAAAAGAGTTGCTAAAGTCATATCCTCAAGCTTCAACACTCCACTTCCAGTTGTTAATGGAGAATGCAATCCTTTTCCATAAACATTTGGCCTATACACTTTTACAACCACTTGACTTATTTTTGTTTTATCAATTCCGGTTAAATCAAAGTTGTAATTCACTTTTCCACCCCAATTAGAAGGAGTAGAATTGTATGCACCAACTATTACTTGATTTCCACTTATCCAATTACATATTCCACCGCATGATGCGAGAGTTGCATAAGCCCCTTCACCAGAAGAGATATCATTTCCATTCTTTGTCAAAGTATATGTTTTTGTTAGTGTGCCAACTTTTGAAGTTACTAATAATTGCACTTGAGAAATATCCCAAGCAGTAAATGCTTTAGCTTCAGCACTTACAGTTATAACTCCATCATTAAATCCGCATGGAGGAGGTAAGCACTTTCCTGCACTACATCCATTCACACAACTTTCAACAACAGTTGTAGTTTGTTGTCTATCACAAACCGAATTAACTGTATTTGGATTCAAGCAAGTATTTGCAGTGTAGGTTTTAACTACATTACTTCCATCACAAGTATTTGCACTGTATCCAGTTGTTCCACATTGAGTATTTGTTTTACACACTGGTGTTAAACAAGCCCCATTATTACAGATTTGTGTACTCAAACAATATGCTTTTGTTTTCAAAACATCTACTGAAGAACAATAAGAACTAATTGTTCCGGGATTCTTACAAGTGAATGTTCTAAAATAATCTCCGACACTATTTCCATTACAAACTGTTTGTCCCAACCACGCATTAACTCCACATTGAGTGCTTGTTGTACAAGCAATTGGAGTGTGAGTACAACTACTGTTTATAGTATTTGGATTCACACACTTATCAATAGTTAATACAACATTATCATTACACTGCGAATCATACTTACATGTTGGAACTACACAAGCACCATTACTACAAATTTGTGTACTCAAACAAGTCTGCTTAGTTTTCAACACATCAGTAAAACTACATCTTGAAGAAGTTGTACCCGGACTAACACACGAATAAGTCCTATACATATCCTTCACATAACTCCCACTACATGTGGGAGTATTCAAGTAACCATTTGTTCCACATTGAGATGCAGTTGAACAAACAGCAGTACAACTACCATTCAAACAATTGTTTGCACAAGTTTGAACTAATTGTGTTTCAGTTGTATTTGTAGCAGTACATGCTCCAACATCACAACCTTTGTTATAAACAGTTCTACTTTTTTCTACATTCTTACCAGTACAGTAATTCGCACTCCAAGCACTTGTTGTAGTATCACCACAATCACTCTTCAATTGGAATACTGTTGCATTAGAGCAACTTGAATTTATTGTTCCAGGATTATTGCAAGTGTATGTTTTGAAATTCTGATACACATCAGTTCCAGAACAACTATTTGTTCCAGCTATCCAATCATTTATTCCACACTGAGTATTAGTAGAACATGCAATTGGAATTACACATGCACCATTTGAACAACTATTTGTACAAGTTTGAACTACTTCAGTTTGATTAGTTGAAGAACAACTTGCACTTTGTGTTCCAGGATTAGAACACGTGTATATTGTATTTGTTCGAACTACTTGATTTGCATTACAAGTATTAGTACCAGTTATGTTTGTTCCACATTCAGCATTAGTACTACATACTGGTGCTCCACCATAAAGTGCATTTAATACATTATATCGTTCTGTATTAATTGCTCTGTATTCATCTACAATACCAAATACATTATGTCCGCTTCCTTTCCACCAAACATTATTGTATTCAAGGAATGCTCCACCTGCATAATTTTTTGCAAGTGCCCAGTGTCCTGCTGCTTGTTCAATTAAGTGACCATATTCTCCAAGCATATATGCTTTGCCCGCTGGCGCAGCAATATTAAATTCACCATAATTTACTAATTCATCCGCTGAGTGAATATAGGCATTAATTGACATTATATCTGCAGTTAAATTATTAAAATTTGTATTCTCTCCAATATATTTTGCATAAATTATTGGATGAGCTGTATCTAAAGTTCGAGTGTATGCGAAGAGTGCATTCAAATAATCATTTACACTTACTCCCCAACTAAACCAACCTTGATTAAATGTTCCATTAACTTCATTTCCAATTCCCCAACCTAAAACAGCTGGATTAGATTTGTATTTATTTACTACTCTACCAAATGCCTGCTTTGCAACTGGTAAATCACTCCAATCGGCTATATATGGAGCACTTGTAAAATTTTCTTCTTGAACCCAATATCCAATTATTACTTTCATTCCGTTTGAATTTGCTTGAGTTAATAATTCATCAAGAACCCAATCAGTTAAATCCCCTTGAACTATTTCACTTTTATCAGGATTAGTTACAGGCGCATCCTGAACTCCATCTAAATCTTTATCATGCCAAGAACCTGTAGCATAAGTTCGAATAGTATTTGCTCCAAGTTTTTTCATTGTTAATACATCAAACTTTATTAATTCCCAAGCTTGGATTCTTCCATCACCACTATAATCAGTAACATTTACTTTTCCGTTACTAGTTACTAAATCAGTAACATCTTGAGTTCTTGTTGTTGGGAAAGGTTTTTGCCACTGAGTAGAATCAGGACCAGTACCATACAACCAAGGAGCATAATCAAGTCCCTTAATTAAAAATTCTGTTCCATCAATTTTTATTTTTCCATTAACAATTTTTATTCCAGTAGTAGTAGCATTACAAACTCCACTAACACACCCTGCTGTACAAGATTCTTTTAATTTTGAAGTACTTGCATTAGAACAACTTGATGTTCTTAATCCAGGATTATTACAAGTAAATGTTTTGTAATTTTGATACACATTATTTCCTGAACAAACATTTGTTCCAGCAACCCAATCATCTATTCCACATTGAGGATTTACTGTGCAAGCAATTTCTGCTGAACAAGTCCCATTACTACATCCATATTGACAAGTTTCAATTGTTTGTCTTTCAGTTGTAACTACAGGAGTACTACAATATGTTTTATTCAAGCAACCATCGCTTGTTGTAACAAGTCTACTTTTTTCAACAATATTCCCATTACAATAATTTGCACTCCACTCGCCCACTCCACTATCTGCACACTGTTCTATTAATTGTGATCCTTCAGAACTAGACCAACAATAAGAATCAGTTGTTCCAGGCCACACACAACCTACTTGCATAAAGTGTTGGAAAACAACTACTCCTGCAACACAATATTTAGTTCCATCTATCAAATGATTAGTTCCACAATCGGAATCAGCATAACAAGCAACTGTCGCATTGTTACACGCTCCATTTGTACAACCATTAGTACATGATTGAACTGTTTGATTTTCTTGAGTAGTTGAAGCAGTACATGCACCACTTGTACAACCCTTATTGTAAACATCTCTTGTTTTCATAACATTATTAGCTGAGCAATAATTTGCGCCCCAAGCCCCATAAGTTGTATCACCACAATCTGTTTTCAAATTAAAAGCAGTTGAGTTAGAACAATAAGAAGAAGTTGTTCCTGCATTATTACAAGTATAAGTTTTGAAATTCTGATACACATCAGTTCCAGAACAACTATTTGTTCCCAAAACCCAATCATTCACACCACACTGCGCATTTGTAGAACACGCAACAGGAGGCGAATAAGTTAATACTAATTTTACTGTTCCAATATCCCACAAAGTATTTGCAGGAACGCTAACAGTTACATTTGTATTTGTTGAAATTGCACTTATTGGAATTGAGTAAGTCGGAACTGCATTAAAACAAGCGTAAGCATACCTATCAGTATTACCGCATGAAATTGCAGTTGAAGTTGCTGGACTTGCAATAGTAGTTGAACCAACAGTTATTGTTGAAGTTGTATTAGCTCCAACAGAATGAAGTCCTTTACCATAAACACTAGGCCAACTTAACTGAAGTTCAGCCCCAGTTATTTGACTTATTGGTTCAGTGATATTAAAAGTCCAAGTAGCACTTCCACCACTAAAACCACCTGAATAAACTCCAACTATTACTTGAGATCCACTAATCCAATTACATGTATCCCCCGTAATACAGTGAGAACTTGTGGCATATAATCCAGTTGTTGAGGAAAACTCATTTCCTAGTTTAGAATAAGTTGCACTTAGTGCACTGACACTCGATAATATCATTAAAAAAATAAATGACGAGACTACTAATAAAAAAATAGATTTATTTATATTAAAATTTTTTGATTGATTGTTTTCTGAGTTTTTATCCCCATACTTCACCCGACCACCCAAAAAAAGCTTTTACAAACCATTTAAATATTAGACTCATATTTTGTCCTAATTTAAGAGATTAATTATTATTGAACCAGAGTTAATTTATAAGCTTGACTTATTTTTTATAATATAATTCAATTAGAAAATTAATCATTAAACTTAAACTAAAAAATACTAATAAAAATAATTTACAACTTATTTAATATTTTTGCAGAAAAAAACCTTAAAATTAATTAATTTGCCTTGAAAAAATTAATTTGAAACTTAAAGTGAATAACTAATGGCCACATACTGCAAAGATTGTAATACTGAATTTCGACACTGCCATAAGGCAAGTGAAATGTATAACAAATTTAATCTTACAAAAAAAGATTTTTTTCAATGCAAATGCGGAAAAGTAATAGATGAAACACGTGGCCCGCCAGGATCAACTTTTAAATAATTAATAAAAAATTAGCAAAATCAATTTTAATCTAATTTTACTTTATTTTCTTCAAATCAAACGGAGTTTCTTGGTAAACATAATAATTCAACCAATTACAAAACAACAAATTTGCGTGAGCCTTCCAAGTAACAATTGGTTCGCATGAAGAATCATCATTAGGATAATAATTTTTTGGAACTGCAATATTCATCCCTTTTGCAACATCCCTATCATATTCTTTTTTCAATGTATTAGAATCATACTCCGAATGTCCAGTAATAAAAAATTGTTTTCCATCCTTACTCCCAACTAAATAAACTCCCGCAATAGAAGATTCTGAAAGAATTTCAAGTTCACTTACCTTTTCAATATCATCTCTTCGAACCTCTGTGTGCCTTGATTGAGGAACATAAAAAATTTCATCAAATCCCCTTAGTAGTTTTATATTCTTTTTAGTAACTTTATGTGCAAAAACACCAAACATTTTTTCTTTTAACAAATACTTTTTCACACCATAATGAAAATATAATCCTGCTTGAGATGCCCAACAAATATGAAATGTTGAAAAAACATTGTGCTTACTCCACTCCATTATTTCTTTTAACTCGTCCCAATAATCCACACTTTCAAATTCCATTAACTCAACCGGTGCCCCAGTAATTATCAATCCATCAAATTTTCTATTTTTAATATCCACAAAATGTTGGTAAAAAGTACCTAAATGATCTTTCGGAGTATTCTTTGATTCATGACTTTTTGGATGAATAAAAGTTAAATTAGTTTGTAAAGGAGAATTACCAATCAATCTTAGTATTTGAGTTTCTGTAGTGATTTTATCAGGCATTAAATTTAGAAATAATATTTCAAGCGGACGTATATCTTGTTTTTTTGCACGACTCTTTGTCATTACAAAAATATTTTCCCCCTCAAGAACCTTTTTTGCGGGCAAATTATCAGGAATATTAATTGGAATAAACAAGCACCTTACACACTAAATAAGATTAACTTTTTAAAACCACAATCCAATATAAAAAATCATTAAGAAATAAACAAACTCACAATCCAAATTAGACCAAAGAGAATTATGCAAGCCAAAACTATTTTTACAAAATATAAAATAATTTCTTTTTTTACTGAAGAAATTACTTTCTTTTTTCTTAATTTCTGAAAGCTCGCTTGAGTTATTCCTTTAAGCCAAGTAAAAATAATTAAAATTGCAACTACAATAATTAATAATGTTATAATTAATACTAATTGACTATTAGCCAGATTAAATAAATTATTAATAAAATCCATAATTAATCAAGACCTTGTTCAATTAATTTAATCAAGATGACTTCCATCACAGAAAGGTTTATTCTGTGATTTGCCGCATCTACACAAGCAAACCCTATTTCTTTTCTCTAATTTTTTCCCAGTACTTGATTTTATTTCTACTTTACCTTTTACCCAAAGAGCACCATTACCTTCAGGTTCCTCAATTAAACTAATTGATTTTTTAAATTTAGGCTCAAGTGCTTTTTTAGTAATCTTATCAACTACAACAAGTCTCCCTGTTGGACAGTCACAAATCTGTTTTACTACTTTTTCTTTTGAACTCTTATCATTTGCACTTATTACTCCATCCCAAACTCCTACACCAACAGTACAAAATCCAGAATGATTACAAAAAGAATTATTATCAAGTAACTTTAATTTTTTGCTTTGCAAAACTTCAACATTTTTTAAAAACTTTTCATTTGTCGCAGTTTCTGTTCCATCAAACTCTGCTTTTATATGCGCCCCAGTGCAAAAAGGTTTGTTTGATGAGTGTCCACACCTACAAAGAGCATAATTTTTTTCAACAAAAATTTTTTTACCTTTCTTCCAATCAATTGGAGAACCATCATTAGTACAAACCATTATTGATTCATCAAGTGGAAGATTTGAAACCAAATAAGGCCCATTTTTTGCAATTGAGATTGAACCTTCTTCATTATTTTTTTTCAAAACTTTTTTTGTTTTCATAAAAACACCAAATCAAAAATCTAAATAAATAACATTACGCCAATAATTGCATGAACTAAAGCAAATAACATTGCAAGCCAAGCAATTCTAATATGCCACTTCAATGGAACATTTAATTTTCCAGTAGTTAATCCCACACCAATTATAAAAACTGACAAAAATAATATTGCAGTTGCAAGTCCCCCCCACATTAATGCAGGAAAACCAAATATTTGAGTTAATGCTATCTCTTGAACAATTTGAATTACCATTAAACCATCTCCAAATAATTAATTAAAATAATTATTTCAAACTCCAATTCTTATCTGCCCCTCTTGTGCAATAGTATCCTTTTTGTAAATTATATTTCTTAGTGACAGGACAAGCCCCGCAAATACAACCCCTTTCTTCCTTAATGCATTTACTCTTACCAATTTTAATAAAACAAAATCCAATTTTTTCCTTACAATCTACAAATGAACTGCATTTTTTGCAAATACATAAATCTAAAACATCTTTTTCTACATCAACCATTTTTTCACCACTAAAATTTAATTTATACACCTAAGTTAAATAATTAATTTGCGTCCTGCGAATAAATCCATTTTGCTTTCTTTTTATAAAGTTCTTTTGTAGCAAGCATAATATTTTTTGCTAATATTCTCACTTCTTTTTTGTAATAATCACTAGTTACAATTGGTTTATCTTCGTAAGTTGATTTTGATATTGAAGACATCGCATAAACATTATTCACTGGAGGAAAAACCATTCCGTAAGCATTATTTAAAGTCATAAATAAATTAGAAATTGCCATTGCCCCACCTTCTTCATGTCCCGTTACAATAATTCCTGCAACTTTTCCCCAAAACCTTTTCAAAAGACCGCTTCCCATAATATTATCTTTGGCAGTTAATTCAATAAATTTCATTTGCTTTGTATTAAGTTCAACATCTTTAGGATGTTTTGGATCAGCTGGAGCAAGACTTCCGTCAAGACTAATGCACCTATCAATAAATAATTTCAAATGAGTTGAAATATCAAAATTATTTACTGGAGTCGCAAAAATTATTGCATCAGCCCATATTACTTTATCATATAAAATATTTGACATTCCGTCTCCCTCTTCTGTACCCTTAGGATAACATGAACAAGGATAATGACACTGTGTATTTGTTGTAGAATAACAGGCTTTGCAAGGTTTGATAGTAAATTTTCGTAACTGAACAAGTTGAGTCTCTGCCCCCAACTTCTTACATTCATCAAGTGCTTCAATTAGAAGAGTTTCACTATTTGATTTTTCTTGAGCATAATCAAATTCATCTCTTGCAGAAGAAGAAATACCTAAAACTCTTAATTTTCTTTTCTTCGTCGAGAAAAGTTTTTTTGCTTCAAGAATAGTTTGTTTTTGAATAAGTTTAAATCTTTTCAAAGTAGTTGCATCAATTTGGAGTTCTTTCATTATTTTTTTATCATTCAAATTAAATCCCTTCAAACTTTAAACTAAATCAATTATTGAACAATTACTTTTCCCTTCATTGAAGGATGAATTGTGCAAATATAATCAATTGTCCCTTTAGTATTGAATGTATAACTAAATGTTTCATTTTTTTGCAAAACTGCTGAATTTAATTCTCCTCCAGTTACGGTATGAGGCATTGTATCATTATTTGTCCAAGTAATTGTATCCCCTTGATTTATTGTAATTATAAAAGGAGTAAATGACAAATTCATTATATTAATTGAATGAGTAACTGACCCAATTTGAGCTGTGTTTAAATTATTAATATCTAAATTAACATCAGAATCACTAACATTAATCTTAGTACTAGTTGAAGTACAACCAAATAAAAGAGCTAAAACTAAAACTGAAATTATTAATGAAAATGATAACTTCACCTAATCAACCCCACTACTATGAGATAACCAAAGTAGTATAAAAGCAAGCATTATATTTATTTTTACTTTATTTTATTTAATATTTATTTTGAAATCATTGTCATTAATATTTCTCTAACTTCTTCTGCATTTTGTTTATTTAACCCATCAACATGGCATAAATTTGCTGACATTGTAGTTACTGTGGAAAAATGAACATCATATAAACCAAATAATTTATCTAAAAGATCTTGATCAACAAAAACATTTTGAATTTTTCTAAAAGGAAGAACTATTTCACTAGTACTCAAAACACCTTTTCTAACAATTATCACATCTTTTGAAATATTATAATAATAAGTTTTCAAGTAGTAATATTGGTAAATTGCTTGGAACAAAACTATAACTGAAACAAGTGCAAGTATTCCAAAAACTAATAAAGCAGCCAAAGGAATCCCAAAATAATAAATATTTTGAGTAAACAAAACAGAAGTTATAGGAACTAAAATAAAAAGAGAAATAAAGAAGAAACCTAGCAAAGTAACAATTGTGCCAGTTATTGTTTTTTTAATTACTTTACGTGCTTCTAATGGATGCTCTTTTACTAAAGCTGGCTCTGCTTGACTTATATTAAGTCCCAAAACATCAAAAATATATTTTCTTAATTCAATTGACCCATTATAATCAAGAAAAGGAATAAAATTTCCTTCATATTGATAACCTTGTTTTGAATTTGCACTATCAAGAACTTGCATTTCGCCTGTTTCAAGATTTATATCAACTAATCCAATTAATCTATTCCAAAAATTCCTAAATATAACAATATCCTGCACTTTAAATATTGGCAAAGTATTTTTATGAGAGGATATAAATTTCTTTTCAATTTCTATTCTTGTTTTTCCAACATAATACTTAAAAGAAATAGATTGAATAAAAATTGAAAGAACTCTTCCACCAAACATAAGTAAAAGAAATACTGCAATTATACCAAGTATGAAAAATAAAAAAGGAAAAACTACTCCTATCACTAAAAAAATACATAATAAAGGTATTAACCAAACTAAAATTAAAATTAAAGGTTTGAAGAAATGTACTGGCCAAGGATTCAATCGCATATTTTCAGTTGAATCTTGTGTTTCACTAGCAGTTGCAAAGAGTCCGTTATTTACTGTTGCCCCCTTAGTAAAACTCTTATTTAGTTTTTTAAGAACAAATTCTTTTATATATTCAGCATCTTCTGTTTTCAACCCAGGAATATTTCCGCCAAATGAAGATTCTATAGTCATTGTTTTTATTGAAATACTCTGCAAGCCAAGTATTCTATCAGCTAACCCTTGAAACAATTGAATATCTTGTATTTTTGAATAAACATAAAAAGATCTTGATTTAACTATTACTCCAGCACGTATTTGAATTCCATCCTCTTGTATTTCAACAAATGTTGATTTTAACCTAAGATATGAATAAATTGTCCCAAAAATAATTATAAAGGGAATTAATATTATTCCAAAAAGCCCAATAAAAAATAACATACAAAACGAAATAAATATCCAACTAAAAAAAGCTGATATTACATAAGAAGGACTTGGTTGAAACACTTTGGTATTAGAGCTATTATTAGAAATTGTATTAGATAATTCCATTTTATCACTTACTCTTTGATTTAATCTTTTCTAAAAGTAACTCTCTCATCGCTTCACCATTAGCAATACTTACTCCATCAATATGCGCATTATACCCTGACATAAAAGTTGCAGTAGAAACGTGTAAATCCCACAACCCAAAAATTTTATCAAACAAATCTTGATCTAAATAAACATCTTGTAATTTTTCAAATGGAAGAATTGTTTCAGTAGGCATAAACACGCCTTTTTTTATAACTAAAAAGTTCTGTCTAATATCATAATAGTAAGTTTCATAGTACTTTACTTGATACCACCAATTTACCCCAGTTACTACTAAAAACAAAAGAATAAATCCAATTACTAAAACAGCAACTAACCATAAAGCGCCCGGAAAAAAAGCAAGTATTGGAATTAATCCAATAATTAACCCCAAAAAACCTAAGAAAAGAAACATGATAATATAACCAATTTCAGAAGCAATAAATTTTTTCATTATTTTTTTCCTTTCCAAAGGAAATTGCTTAACTGTTGTTATTTTATTTTCAGGATCAATTGGCATACTAATCAAATAATATTTAGAATTAACTAATTAATAAAACCTACTTTTAGTAGTTTAATTAAAAATTATATTAATAAAAGTTCAATTTAATCTTAAGTATACCTTACAAACTAATAATACTAAATTAATTTATATTTATTTTTTTACTTCGATTGTTTTCTTTACAAATCCAATTATTTGCAATAAAATAGTTATTACTCCAAAAACTATTAAAGAAGCTTCTGCTAAATTTACAAAAACAATTCCTTTAGCTAATGGAATGAATAATCCATTTGTATCAAACACAAAGTGAATAAAAGAAAGAACAAATGCCAAGTAAACAAATCTTTGTAATAACTTCCATTGAGTAAATCCAAACACTTGAATTATTTTATTTACTGATGTAATAGCCAAAACTAACAAAATAATTAAAGCAGGAAGAGCTAAAAGAATCCAAATGTTAGAAAAAATAGGCATTAAACTTAAGTTATAAGAATAAATTAACACAAATAAAAAATGAATTGCTACAAAAACAAATGAAAGAACACCTATTCTTCTTCTATGTTTAATTAATGAGGCACAAACATTTCCAATGCAAACAAAGCTTGGGCCAATAATTAATGTAACACAAAGCAAGAAAAAACCAGCTAATGCAAAGAACCTAATTAAAATAGTTTGAGGTGGAAGAGGAAATAAAAATGAGTAAATTAAGAGCAATGCTAAAACAATAATTATTGTAATCCAAGTTTTTTTTCCTTCCATAATCCAATCACACAAATATTTTTATAAAAAATTAATCATCATCTTCAAAATCATCTTCATCATCATAAGGGGGCAAATTTGGATTTACTGAAATATTAATATCATTAACAATAACTGTTTGCCCTAATTGCCCAATTAAATAATTTGAAAGCAAAGCATCAGCGTAAGAAGAATGACTCCCTCTTCCCCCACCTTTTGTATCATAACCTCTTGTAGCTTCGGTTCCGCAATAACTCAAATATCCACTGCCACCAGGATGACTAACATAAACACTCAAATCATACACATTACCATTAATAACCATCCAACAATCACCCGATTGAGAATGTTTTGCAACTTCATTAAGTGTTAAAGAAACTTGAACTGGATTTGAATTATTATTAGTATCAATAGGAGGAATATTATTATCAACAATAGGTTTATTTGCATCAGGAGTTGGATTTGGATTTGAATTATTATTTGATTGAGAATTACCGTTTTGCGCATTAATTTCTTGACCAACTTTTCCAACTAAATAGTTTGCTAATAATATATCAGCATAACTAGAATGCATTATCCCTCTCCCATCCTTAGTATTATACTGAGTACTTGCTTCTTTTCCACAATACCTCAAATAATTACTTCCACCAGGATGAGCAACATAATCACTTAAATCATAAACATTGCCATTTAGAATCATCCAACAATTTCCACTATTACTATGCTTTGCAACCTCAACAGAATCCAAAACAAGTTTAGAAACAGGCACATTTGAATCACCTGATGAATAATTAGTATTAGTATTATTATCAGTAACTACTGAATATTTTTTACTTGGAGCAAGATCTTGAGGGTTTACACTAATAGTACACCCAAATAACATAAACAGTAAAAGCAAAGCAACCAAGATTACTACTGAATTAATTAACTTTTTTTTCATAACAATCAATATCCGATTTATTCAATAATAGGACTATAAAAATGAATCTAGATCAATTTTTTTAAATTATAAAATATACTCTAAAGCCTCATTTAACACAAGATTTGTTCTTTTTGCAATAAACTTTCCATCATACTTATTTGATTTATTTGATTCAATAATTGATTTTATTTTATTTAGTGAAAACCACTTAAGTTTAGTCCCGTTTTTTATTTCGTTTTTTGTAAGTGAAATTCTTTTTTCCTTTTTTGCATTAACCAAAAAACAATATGAAATCTGTTCAAACTTTGAATGCGTCCTTTTCTCTTCAATTCTTCCAAGAACTTTAATAATTTTAGCACTGCAACCTGTTTCCTCCATAACTTCCCTTAAAACAGCAACTTTTATAGATTCCTTACCTTCTATACCCCCGCCAGGCAAAGACAAACACTTCAAATTACCAACATACATTAAAGCAATTTTATTTTTACATAAAACTACTGCTCTTGCTGCCCTTCTTTTCCTAAAAACACAATTTACTTTTTTAAGGTTAAAGTCAGAATCAACTAATTTTGAAATTAATTTCATAACTATAATTATATTTTCTTTATTTAATAATTTAATCCAAAGAGCTATTTTAATTCATTAAATATAATTTTTGCAATATTTTCTTGAGTTTTTTTTGATGCACAATTATGGCCTGAATTCTTTAAACAATGAATTGATTTTTTGTTTTTTGAAAACTCAAAAAGCATTAATGAATGTTTTGGAGAAACTTTTTTATCATTTTCTGAATATATCAAAGCAATTTTGTTTACCAAATTAATATTTATAAAAGGAGACAAATTTGTTTTGCATTTACCCATCTTTCTTTCTTTAAATAACTGTTTTCTGTCATAAAATGAGTTTATAGAAACAACCAAATCAGATTTAGTCTCTTTTGCAAAAATTATTGCACAAGCAGCTCCAATACTTAAACCAATCAAAACTAACGGAACCCCGTTTGATTTTATTTGATTAATTCTTTTTTTTATTTTTGGAAATACTTTCTTAATTCTTGAATAATCAATTTGAAAACAAAACAAATTTGCTTTCTTTTTTAATATATTTTTTAAATATAAAAGTTCATTAGGAGAATTCTTTATTCCAGGAAGATATACAATATCTGCAACTGGCTTTTGAACCAAAAATATTGTTTCACTAATCAAACCAACTTTAACTGATTTTACCATTTTATATCCAACCTTTGTATGCCTCATTTGCCAAAGAATTTCTTAACACAGATTCTGAAAAGAAAGGTTTGTATCCATAAGAATGGTACAAATCAGCAGCATGCTGATATAAATCAATAATATATTCGCTTGATGGACTCTTTAATTTTGTTCCAAGAACAGCACCCACATCAGCATGAAAAACATTTGCCCCTGGTATTACACCCATCTTTGCCATTTTAGTAAATCCTTCTTTAAGCTCATCAATAGTATTTATTCCAGCTACAAAATTGCACCACATTTTACCTTCTCCAAATATCCGAACCGCTTCTTTGTAAGAATCCATAATATGATCATAACCTTTGTATTTTTCTTTACCCGGACAAATATTTTGAAAATTTTTCTTCCCCCAAACTTCCAAATTAAAAGAAGGGTGCTCTATTCCAGTTCCATATAATTTTTCAATTAAAGATAAATCCTTAGGGGGCATCAAAGCAGTGTTACCCCTAATCTTTTTCCAAGGGACAATTTCTTTTATTACATTTAACACATTTATTTGATTTATTACTTCTTGATTTCCATCAAGCCTTGAACCGCCGGTGGTTAAAACAAAATTTATTTCATCTTCCATTTTGAACGCAAGTTTAAATGCTTCTCGAACCTGAGTAATATTTTTTTCAACACACGCCTCTTTGAATGTTTTTTGGGTAGGTGAAACACTACAAAATTTACAAGGCGCACCAATATCCCAAAATTCGCAACCTGAATAAATATTCAAATTAATACAATCATACCCATAAAAATTAATTATTTTTTTTACTAAAGTTCCATCACTTGTTTTTTTACCCCATACTTTTGGCCTAGGCAAAAAACTTATTTTTGAAACATTTTCTTCATTTTTAAACAAAAATCTTTCTCCATCAATCATTCTTACTTGATAAGGAGATGAAGGAATATTATGAACACAAACAACAATATTTCCAGGCAACATTAATTCTGAAGGCAACAATATTTCCTTACTCACTCCCCAATTTGAACAATCATAACCATGATGTTCTTCCTTAAACTTAGTCCCTAAACCTTCCAAACTTGCTTTATCAAAAGTTAATCCAAAAGATAATAATTCTGTTTTCCACAAAGATGATTCATTCTTTTTCATTTCAACACACCTTTACCAATTTTTTTCTTAAACAAAGAAGACTCATAAAAGAAAAATCCTTTTTTTGCAATCAAAAATATTGCTACAAATAAAGCAAAACTATACACTATTGCAGCAGTAAACATATACAGTAAAGAAAAAATTACTTTTTTTAATGTAAGTTTTGAGAAACTTGCGTGAGCAATTAATAATGTTATTAAATAAAATAGTAAAAGTAAAATCAACGCGATTTGAGCCTCAAGCAAAAATATAGATAAAATTATCAAGATAAAAATATAATAATGAACAAAATACCACAAAAGAGGTAGTGAAAAAAGGCCAAACCAAGTTTTTAATGATTTATTTTCAAATGCTCCAAAAAATTGTTTTAATGAAGAAAGGTTTCCAATAGTCCACCTAATTTTTTGCAGAGAAAAAGTCCTTAACTGTGAACGATCATATTCAACAGCAAGTACTTGAGGAAACACTGAAACCTTTTTCCCTTCTTTTATTAATTTATACGAAAGAGTCAAGTCCTCAACAAAAGAATTTGAAATATTATTAGTAAGCCATTTTGAATTTGCAACATAAAAACAACCAGGAAGATTTGCACAATTTAATTGAGCCCTTCCAACTTGAAGAACTCTTTGACGCAAAATTTTATCACAAGATATTACCCCATATTTCAAAGAATTTGAATTAGCAGGATCAATTACGCATGTCCCAAAATCCGTATTTTGATATTTCGTCATAGAACATGTTTTTTGTACAGCATCACAGTCTAAAATTGTATCAGCATCAAGAAGAGCTACCAAATCAGTTTGGATATATTTAATACCTAAAAGAATTGATTCAGTTTTTGAAGGAGACCTGTTTCTTAATATAATAATTAATTGTTTATGTTTTTTTGCTAAATCCTCACATATTTTCTTTGAATCATCCGTACAATTATCTAAAATTATTACAATATTTTTCAATTCAATTCCAACTTGATTTAATGCACTTAATACTGAAGACTTGACTGTGAAGTCTTCATTATGAACCGGAATAATAAATGAAATTTTTGGAGAACTAATTAATTTTGATTTTATTTTAACTTGTTTTAATTGAGCTAAAACTAGCACTGTAAATAGAAAACAAAAAATTAAAGTGATTGAAAGTAGTAACATCGTTAACAAAATACTATTTGGAAAAGTATATAATCTAGACTTAGCCTATTTTTGATTTTAAATTTATTTTATAAAAAATAGAAAAATGGCGGAAATTTCCGCCAAATTTAATTAATTATATCCAGGTATTGGAATCTCTTGAGCTGCAGGAACATTAAACACACTATCATCAACTATTTTACTATATTCAGTTGCAATCATAGTAGTTGTACCTTGTGAAGTTTGAGCTTCTACAAATATTGGAACAGCATCAGGCGAAAAACAATATGTGTAATTAAATCCATCTTCATTTACTGAAAAACAAGATGCAGTTACACCAGCTATTGTTCTTGTTGGAGCCAAAACTATCATACTTGCCCATATATCTGCTTTTTCCTTTGCAGTATCAATTCCAGTACTTGTTAATTTAGCACCAGGCATTTCAAAACACATTTCTTCTCCATTAGCATTAGTACAAGTTGTTATTTTGTTATTAACAAAATACATAGTTGCAGTGTTTTCTGAAGTAATAATTTCTTGCTTTATTTTATCATTCTTTACCCATTCTTTCAATGTAGCATTTTGACCAGGTGATATCATGTCATAAGAAACATAATAATTAGGTAAACCAACTATCATTGATTTAAAATCGGAAGATGCTTGGTTACTATTATTATTAACTGGATTTTTGTTTGAATCTAATGTTGTATTTGAATTAAAGTCAGTTAATGAATTGCCCCCAGTAGGTGCGCTTGAACATCCAAACAATAAACCAAATGCTGCTATTGCTATTAATAAAATTACAATTATCTTTTTCATTAAATCCCCCCTAATGAAATAACATTTTATGAAACAAAATATTAATATGTGTTCTTAATTGACAAAATAATTCTAATTAAGATAATGCTTATTTTGTAATAAATATTTTAATTTTATTAATCAGTATAATTTTTTACCAAATGCGGTTTCACATTTAATATCAATTGCTAATTCAGTAAGAGAAAGAATGGTTCGAGTGATTTTCTTTAAATGATGCAAAAGTTCTTTTTCATCATCATTACTTTTCTCAAGTAATTTTTTTACAACTAAAGTTAATTCAACATCTTTTTCAAACATTTTAATTGCTTTCTCTCTTTTAGGACTATAAAATAAATCAAGATAAGCTTTGAATTGCTCATTAACTGAATCAAAAAACTTTAAATGCGCTGAAGAATATTTAGGATTATTTGAGAGAATGTGTTGAGCTATTCTTTTGTATTCATCCCCAACAAGTTCAAGATTGAAAATTGTAGTGTATATTGCAGGAGTTTTTTTGTATTCTTCATATCCTTTAACATTTAATACTCTTAGACAATAATCTTCAAATCTATCAATATTAGTATCTAACATATGTATTCCTTGCAAAGTAGCAAAATCTTTTTTTTCAATTGCAGTTAAAATATCTTTCCCCATTGTTAATGTCAACATGAACATTCTTCTTAAAGCATTACCAAATTCATTATATGAAATTTCTCCAAATTGTTTTACAATAACATAATTAGGCCTTTGATCCGTTATTTCTACTCCAATAAATCTATTTACAAGTGCTTGAATAGCTTCAAGAGGAGTGAGTTTATTTATTCTACCCTTAGGCAATTCACCTTTATAGAACCAATCAGTTACATCATAAGAAAATTCAGAAAAGTGCTCCTTATCCCCTGCAAGACCTTCATAATTTATATGAATCTCATCATATCCTGCACGATAAGCTGCAGAAATTAATCTCCACAAAACTAAATTTGGTAAACCGGTAATATCAATTTCAACAGCACCTAATCCACCATTACTTTTATTAGTTCCAATAACAAGTGAATTTCCTTGCTCTACAACATCAAGTTCACTACCAGCAGTAACCCCTTGTTCGTTTGCCCATTTACTTGGAAGAGTTAAAGTAAACGTATTATGTCCTTGCTTAATTACTTTTCTTTGCATAGCACTAACTACTTGTAGCAAACTATATATAAATTGTAACTATATATCAAAGATATTGAAAATATAAAATATATATATTATATTGAAAAATATACTGAATAGTGTAGAATCAATTAATCTTGAACAATATCCAAAATATTTCTAAATACTCAAAATATTGAGAATTATATCTAATATTGGCAATCAATATATCCCCCCCTTGAAGAAGGTTAATTGGGAAGCAGCAAAAATTTGCTGCAAGAAGGAGGGAAATAAATGGAAAAAAATAATTTAATTACAAATACCGGTTTTGGTTTAAATGAAGGAAATACAATTCGTTCAGAAGATTTAACGATTGAAAAAGCCCAAGGAATATATTTGTGGGAACCACACGGAAAACATTATATGGATTTATTCTCTCAAACATGGTCACTACCATTAGGCCACAATAATAAAAAAATAAATGAAGCAGTAAAAGATCAAATAAATAAAGTTACTCACTTAAGAACTGCCTTCTCATCAGAGAAAAAATCTGAATTAGCAAAAAAAATTATTAGTGTTGCTCCAAAAGGATTAACAAAAGTCAATTTTGTTCTTCACGGAAGTTTAGCTGTAGAAGGCGCAATGAAACTAGCCATAAATAATTATGAAGACAGACATAAAATTCTTTACCTTGAAGATGGATTTCACGGAAGAAGTTTTGCTACAATGGGAATAAGCTGGAAAATTCCTGGTTGTAAATATGAATCCTATTTCTCACAAGGAGTAGAAGTAAAAAAAGATTTAGAAGATATAGAACAAAAAATGAAAAATGAAAACCCAGCTGCAATAATTCTAGAATTAGTACAAGGAAATGCAGGTTGTAAAATTCTTGATAAAGATTTAGTTGTTGGTATTCGCCAATTATGTGACATATATGATGTTACAATGATTGTAGATGAAGTGCAAACAGCATTTGGGTGCATGGGAAAAATGTTTTTGAGTGAAGATTATAACATAACCCCAGACATAATAGTGTTTGGTAAATCAATTGGAGGAGGTTACCCTTTAGCAGGAACAATTTTCAAAGATAAATATCACCTTCAATCAGGAGAACATTCATTTACCTTTGCCCATTGTCCAATTAGCATGGCCGCAGGAGTAGCATATTTAGATGAACTTGAATTAGTATTAAAACAAAATAAATTTGAAGATGTAAGTAAACAAATAAATGATTCATTAAATTATTTAGAAAGTAAATATGTGAATTTGAAAAATGCTCGATCTATTGGAGCAAAAGGGGCAATAGACATTATTGATGGATTTGGAAACCCTGATCCAAAAACAGCTGACTTAATTGTTTCTCGAATGCTAACAAATGGAGTAATAATTGCCAATTCGAGATGCAGGGGCCTTGGAAATTCATTAATGATTCAACCGCCAATAATAATTACTAACCAACAATTAGCATCAGCATTTAACACACTTGATGCAGTACTTACTGAAATATATGTTGTTGATTCTGAAAAATATATTTCAAACACTGACTATGCAAAAGAAATTAATACACAACCACAACTTTTGGAGGTGAAAGCATGAAAACTCCTCTAAAAGAAAAAACAAAAGCAAAAATGAAATTAGAAACAGAATTGGAATTAAGTGATAAAGAAGAAAGTATTTTTTTAAAAAAAGAATTAATGAAATTAGCAAACAATGTTCGAAAAAAAGTTTTAAAGCAAATTGGAACAAATAGAAGAATGATTCTTCGTAGAGAAGATGGAGGCGACCCACATTTTATGCTTGATGAGGTTGCTGAAAGAGCAGTAGAGGAATCATTAAAAAAATCAAAATTACCAACAGCATATTTTTCTGAAGATAGAGGATTTATTTCATTTTGCAAAAACCCAAAATGGATGTTAATAATTGATCCAATTGATGGAACAAGACCCGCAATTGCTAATTTTGAAAGTTGTTGCTTTTCAGCAGCAGCAGTACCATACTCTTCAAGACCAAAATTTGGAGAAATTAAAAGTGCAATTATTATGGAAATGAAAACTGGAAATTATTTCTATGCTGATGCAGATCAAACAAAAATACATTCAACAATGCCAGGACTTCCATTATTAACGCAAAAAACAAATCCAGAATATATGTTTTGGAGTACTGAATTAACTGCACATCCAATTAATCAAATAGCAAAAGTTTGTGGAGAATTAATTGATAATTCAGTAACGCTCGGAGCAGTATTTGTATTCACAAGTTCAACATATTCATTAACAAGAATTGTTACAGGACAACTTGATGCACATGTAGATGTAGGAAATAGAATTGTCAGAGATTATCCTGAAACAGAAGAAGAATTTAAAAAAGTTGGTAGGGGAAAAATAGTAACATTATATCCTTATGATATTGCAGCAGCAGCTTTTATTTTAGTTAAATCAGGCGGAATTGTAACAGATGCTTACGGAAACTCTCTTGATAATTTATCGCTCTTAACGGATAAAAGTTTGAAAGAACAATGCTCAATTATTGCCGCATCAAATATTAATTTACACAGAAAAATAACTAGCCAATTGAATTGGCCAAGGAGAGGATTACAATGAAAGCACTAGTGTTTAATGAAAATAAAATAATTGATTTGAAAGAGGTTGAAAAACCAAAAATTTTAAATGACTATGATGTTCTACTAAGAATAAAAGCCACTGGGATTTGTGGAACGGATATACACATCCTGAAAAAAGATTATCCTGCTAAAAAAGGAATAATCTTAGGACATGAATCAAGTGGAATAGTAGAAGAAGTTGGATCACGTGTGACTAATGTTAAGACTGGTGAGCGAGTCATACTTGATCCAACTTACCATTGTGGTATTTGTTTTTATTGTCAAAATAATAGACCAAATTATTGTGCAGAAAAACACCATACTGAAACTGGAGTTTCAAATAATGGAACATTTGCTGAATATCATGTAGTAAATTCTTCATTTTTATTTCCTCTTCCAGAAGAAATGACTTTTGAAGAAGGTACATTAGCTGAACCACTTGCTTGTGTTTTAAATGCATTACGCCAAACAAGAATTGCTCCAGAATTTAGAGTATTAATAGTCGGAGCGGGCCCAATAGGATTACTATTTGGTTTATCAACTCAATCAATGGGTTGTGAAGTAACAATTGGAGATTTAGATGAATATAGATTAAAAAAAGCAAAGGAATTATTTTCAAATGTTCAAAATTACAATGAAAATAATTTATTAAAAACTAATGAAGGAAAAAAGTTTGATTTAATTGTGGATACAAGTGGAAAATCACTTGAACCAATACTTGAATTAATTGATAGAGGTGGAGATATTTTAGTAATTGGATTAGATTATAATTTTGAAGCAAAAATTAAACCATCATACCTTACTGACAATGGGATTAGAATAATTGGATCTATTGATTCTAATTTAACTTTTGCCCCTGCAATAAAAATGATTTCAAGAAATAAAAAATTTGGAAAAATAATTACTCACACATATTCAATTGAAGAATATAAAAAAGCATTTGAATTATTAGGGTTAAATTTAGAAAATGGAGAAAGAGGAAAAATAAACGGAAACAAAGTAGTTATTTTACCTTAAAAATTAAATTAAGTAAATATAATAAGAATTCCTAAATAATGCACATTAGGAATTCTTTAAAATAATTAATCCTTAAGGAGTTGCAGTGAAACTATATGCAATTTTCTCTTGTTGATTTATTATAAAAAATTTCCACACACTTAATGAATCAATACAAAGAAAAACTGCTTTTCCTTTTTGTTCTTTTTCTAATTTAGAAAAATTTTCAATATGACTAACTTCAACCAATAAAACTTTTCCCATTAAATATTCTTCAAAGTCTAAATCATAATGACCTTGCATTAATTTACTATCTTTATTATACAAACCCCAATATTCACTTTCATCAGGAGTAGCAAATTTAAACTTTCTAATCTCAACTAAGCTTGAAACCTCAATATATTTTTCTAAATCAAGATATCTGCCTGCTTGCTGCTTCCCAACTTCAGCTGATTTTCTCAATCCTTCAAATGTATCCAATTCATCTACAACCATTGTTATTCACTCCTAATTACACATCTAACACAATCCTTGTTTTTAATTGTTTTCAATCAGCTTCTTTCAACAAATATTTCATTTTTAACATTTTTTTAGTTACTCATTAGTTTAATTTCAATAAAGAAGTATTAGGCTTAAAATTGTCAAATATTAACTATATATTATTTAGAAATGAGAAAAAAATATTTCCTAGAAGGCTTTAAGAATTTACTCAAAGGATAATTGTTTATGGCACTATCAATAAAAGACCTTTCAATTACCATAGGCGAGAAAGAAATTTTTCTTGAAGAAAGCCTAGGAATTGCGGATGGCTCAAAAGTAGGACTCATTGGTAGAAATGGGGTTGGAAAAACAACTTTGTTAAAAGCAATTTTAGGCAAAATTGATTATAGTGGAGACATTAGATTTAATGGAAAAGCAGCTTATTTTTCACAACACATTGATTTAGATCCAACTAAAACTGGTTGGGAAACAATAGGAGAAAGTACAGTAATCCATCACCAAAATGAATATGAAAAAGAAATTATAGAAATTGAAGCACTCCTCGCATCTCCAGAAGTTTATGAAAATCACGACAGATTAAACAAATTAACTGAACGTTATTTGGAATTACAAACTTTGCTTGCAAAACAAGAGAATACAAAACCAACTAGCAAAATAAAATCAATTTTAGCACTTCTTGAAGTTAAGGAATCTTGGCTTGACCAAACAGTAGGTTCCCTCTCAACAGGTCAGAGAGCAATTATTGCACTAGCTCAAATATTATCTTCAGAAGCAGATCTTTTACTTCTTGATGAACCAACAAACCACTTAGATTTCAAGCGATTAAATATTTTAGAAAACTTTTTGAAACATTTTAAAGGAACTGTACTAATGGTTACTCACGATAGATATTTTTTAGACCAAGTATGTGATGCTATTGTAAAAATTGAAAACGGAAAATGGATGAAATATACTGGAAATTACTCTGCATATGTAAAAACACGAGAAGCAAACTTTTTAGCACAACAAAAAGCATTTGAATTAGAAAATGAATATATTGCAAATGAAAAAGATAAAATTGCTAGAATTGGAAAAAGTCCATTACATGTAAAACAAGGAAAATATAGAGAAAAATTACTTGAAAAAAGAGAAGTTATTGAAAAACCAGATATGGATAGAACAAGATTCCAAGCAATAATTGAGGCAACACCAATACATGCAAATCACGTTTTGGAAATTGAGGATTTAACTGTAGGTTATGACAAAAATAAACCATTAATTTCACATATTAATTACAGAGTTAACGTTGGAGAAAGAGTTATTTTAATTGGAGAAAACGGAATTGGAAAAAGTACTTTATTTAAAACAATTGAAGGAAGACTCAAACCATTAGGCGGAAAAGTAATATTACACTCGCAAGGAAAACTGGGTTATGTTGATCAAGAATTAAAAGATTTAACACACAATGGAACACTTTATGATGAAATATATTATTTATTAAAAAATAATTACAAAACCCGACAACACTTATCATTAGGTGGATTTATTGAAGATGAAGATGTGAATAAACCAATATCCCAATTATCTTATGGAGAAAAATCAAGACTAAATTTAATTAAAGTTCTAATAGATAAACCAAATATACTTTTACTTGATGAACCAACAAATCACATGGATCTTGATGCACGAGAAATTCTTGAAAACGCTTTTTTAAAATATGAAGGTGCAATTTTCGCAGTATCCCACGATAAATACTTTATTGAAAAAATTGCTCAAAGAGTGCTCAAAGTAAGTGACGGAAAAATAGTTGAAGTATCAATGAAAAGAGAATAATAAAAAAATTAAATCTTTTTAACTATTTCTTTTGCAATCAAAATAGCTTTTTCTTTGTAATCAGAAATAGAACCATCACTACTTATTACAACAAAAGCAAACATGCCTGATTTAACAAAATAAAGCCCCTCATTTGTTCCATTATTATACCAAAATGCTTTTTCCCCAACCCCATTAATAGGTTCAAGAAAAGAAGGTTCTGAAGTTATTTTATTAAGTGAATTCTCAATTTGCGTAGCAGTAAGATTATTACCTATAATAACAAATTGTGCCCCCAAACTTTGATTTTCACCTTCTAAATAAGTACAACTAGGTAAAGGACCTAAATCAGATTGAAAAGAATATTCAAAATATGTTGGATTAGTTAAATAGTTTTGAGCAATTGATAAATCAAAATAATCACAAGGATTAATAGAAACATTAGAATTTTGATCAACATTTAAAGACAAATTTTCATCAAGTAAATCATTATTTTTATCAACCACAACAACTGCATCTTTAACGTTTAAATCATTATTTTGATTGGTTTTTGTCTGAGTCACACACCCAAATAAAGAAATCAAGCAAATTAACGCAACTAACAAAATATAGATCTTTTTCATAATGTATCAACAATTTAAGCCATTATTTTTAACTAATCTTTTCCAATCAGCAATTTGTGTGCTTTAAGAAAATCACTTACATCTTTTTTTGATTTACCTTTTACAGTAACTGAAATTGTTGACTTTCCTTGTTTAAAATCCTTTGAAGCTTCCCAATATTCCATCATTAACCACCATTTATCTAAGTTATAAAAGGTTAAATTAGTATAAAAAACTGGCGCTAACCAAAAAATATCTTAAGAATTATAAAATCCCAGCACAATACAAAAGAATTTTATATACTCAAATATACATATTTATTATGCCTATAAAATATCGCTTATCCCCAACTGCTTTTATTAACAGAGCAAATCCAATGACTGAAAGAGGGTATTTCAAAAGACCTCGTAAAACATTAATACGTTCAAGCCTAAGAGCTGATGAAAAACCTGGCGAAGTATCTGTTCGTTACCCTCACAAAGGGGAAACAATGGACATTCATATTCACCCCCACAAGAGAGGAGAAAGGATGCAATTCTTTGCAAGTAAAGAGGATTTACAAGACATGCGGGGAAAAGGAGCTAAAGATTTACGCACATGGACTATAGCAAACAAATACAATGGAAGAACAACCGGATACACCATTTTACGCCCAACAGGAAAAGGACCAATAAGACCTGCTTATAGAGCTGCAGATCAACTATTAAGACAAGTTCAAACAAAACCGCGTGCGCAATTTGTTAGAGAATTTAACACTGCAGTAAGCACAATGAATGATGCTGGCCTACACGTTAGATTTATTCCAAACACAAAAGAAGGATATATTTACTCAAACGGAAGATTTGTTAAAGCTAGAAATCAAAAACAATTAGCAATAGGGAAACAAAATAGAGTTTCATTTTTAGCAACACCCAAAGCTAATACTCAAAAACAAGTACAACAAAAAACTCCACTTTTAGTCACTCCAAGAAGAAAAGTTGCTTAACAAAAGTTTAATTTCGCAGCATTTGAATAAACCAAACATTTAATTAAATTTATTAAACTAAAATAACATATGAAGGAAACTTATTTTAATAGAAACAATAAACCTTGTAAAAAACCAGATTCTGCTAAAGTTAGTAAACGTTTTTCAGCATACGGTATTTTCATACAAAACGACACAGTTTTACTAATAAAAAATAATTGGAGTAAAAAATTTGAGTTACCCGGGGGAGGAAAGAAAAAAAATGAAACTAATCTTCAAGCTCTGAAAAGAGAAGTAAAAGAAGAAACAGGATATACTCCAACAAAAATAAATAAAAAGCCAATTGAAATTTTAAAATCAAATTTTTATGCGGACGATATTAAAAAATATTTTAAATCAAAAATGTATTTTTTTAAAATAAAAGAAATGAAAAAAACTGAATCTAAAATTGATAGTTATGAAATAAAGAAAGTTGTTTTCTTACCAATTAAAAAAATATCTAAAAAAACTGTTAAAGAAAAACACTTTAAAATAATTCTTTCTTCTCTTGAATAAATTTCATATTATAATAACAAAGGTACATTAAATCAATTATGATTAATGTTAAAATTCCAATTGAAGCGATTGTACTTAAATATAAAAATGAAATAAGAAAAGCATTATTTGAAATTACTACTTCAAAAACACAAGTATGGATATTTAATACAAATCCAAGTTTTAAGAAAACTTTTTCTGAATATTACGCTGAGTGGTTACAAAAATTAAAACAAAATAATAAAAAAATATTAAATATATTGAACAACGAATCAATAGAAAAGGAAGATAATAAATTTGAAAACTACAAAGTACGCTACCTTTCAAGTCAATTTGCTTTCCCTTCAAATATTATAATATATGAAGACAAAGTACTACTTGTAATGAAAGAAGAAAATCCTATTGTTATACTTATCAATGGAAAAGAATTATCAGAATCATACAGAAATTATTTTACCATACTTTGGGAATCAGCAAAAACAGAAGAAGATATTAAAAAAATACAAAATAAAAGGATAAATACAAAAAAATATTAGTTAATTAAAAAAATGTTATTACTAACAAAAAAATTAAAGCAAATAAAGAGAATATTCCTTGAATTATTGTCACACTTAAAAATATTCTTGAAAGACCAGCATCTTTAATTTTCTTTATAAAATACAAATGAGAATTCATAAAAAATAAAATCCAAGGTATAATAATTACACAAACATGAATGAAATTTGAAAAAAGATCAGTTGGACGAACTATTAAAGGAATCCAGTTAGTTAATTTTGATAAAATTAATACTAAAGAAACAAACAAAGGAACAATTGAATATACTACAAACAGAAGAAATAATTCTCTTTCTCGCATTTTACCACAAACCTTTGTTAAAGTATAGTTAAAAGTAGTATAAAAAGAAATACCCTGACCGGAATTCAGCCCCAGGCAACTTAGAGTTAGAAGTTAGTAGTAAACTAAGTTTATTACTCATTACTAACACCACACTAACAAGACTTTTCTTATGATGAACAAGTAATTTTTGTTGTTTAATTAATTTAATTGTAATAATTTTTCTTTATTAATTAAAAAATTTAATTAAAATCTAATTCCAGAACGATATTTCTTTATTTATCGCATAAATCAGTGCGATAGGAATCACTACAAATATAAGAAACACAACCGGTTCAACACCAAATGCAAATGAAATAACTAAAGGCAAACCTTCTCTAGTTAAATTTAGATATTGGAAAACATAAGATACTGCAAGCATAGTTGTCCCGCACATAATCCCAAGCACTGAAAAAAACAATCCCAATTCATAACCTATCTTCTTTTTTAATGCAATCAAAATAATACTAAAAAAGAGTAAACCTATGAACAACAACACAATAAATCCAAATGAGAAAAACCACTCACTGCTAGCTACAATGTAATCCAAATAAGTAAATAAAATCATTTGAATTACACTAAGCACTAAAGAAATCTTCCACCAACTATCTTTCTCCATACAAATACTAAATAATTTTATTATTTAAATCAATAGTTTAACTAAAAGTTATTAGTGAACTAAGTTTACTACTCATTAACACCACAATTGATCAGATAATTAAAGGAAAAGTTAAGAAAGTATATTTAACTTTTATATTCTTATCCAATCTCCTTACTATACCTAATATAAGAAGTTCACTTTGATCAGAACCAAAAATACTTGCATCAAATAAAAAATTTTTACCATTTTTTGTTATTATATTTAAATCACACATAGTAAAAGGAGATAAACCTGTAATACTCCCCCGCGTAATTTGAATAGAACTTATATCACTAAAATTTATTTTCTTTAGTCCATTATTCTTTTTAAAAATTAAACAATCACTCTCAATTTTTATATTATAACAATTTGCCCATTTTTTCCAAGTTTCATAAATAATATAAGAAAATAATAAAAAAAACACAAATAAACAAGCCAAATAAATAAAATCAAAAATAACAACCAAAAAAGCTAAATTTAAAAAAAATAGAAGTGCAAAGCCGACTAAAACAAAAATGAAAACAATTTTTCTAAGAAGCAACGAATTTTTACTATAATTAAATTCTAAAGTATCCATTATTTCAATAAAACAAAGTTAGAAGTAGTATAAAAATTATACCCCGACCGGGATTCGGACCCGGGTTACAAGCTTGAAAGGCTCATGTGCTTGACCGCTGCACTATCGGGGCAAATTAATTTATTTTTTATTTATTTGCCTTGAAATGTTTTTCAACTTTGTTGAATTACACTTGTTTAGTATAACAGAAAAGTCCGTAAAATCGTTTTTAAAGGTTTGGATTAGACAAGTTTTGGAAAATAAGAATAATTTTTTTGAGTAATTGATCTAATTTAATACAATAAAAAATATTTTTTGAACCAAAAATAACACTTATAAACATTCTCTTATTCTCTTTTGTTATAAGGTGTGTTAAAAATGGCTGAATTTAAAGAATCAATGGCTAGAAGATTCAATAATGTTTTTGTCTGCCAAAGATGCAATGCTACAATAAGATCAAGCTCTGGAAAACCTGCTAAATGTAGAAAATGCGGTTCACAAAGATTGAGATTAAAGAAAAAGAAAAGAAAAGCAGCTGCATAAAATTGAAATTTTATTTGTTTCAAAATTCTACGGAATTTTTCAACTGCATAAAGTTGCTAAGACTATTCTGCTTTTATTTGAAAAGGGTTTCTCCCTTTTCAATAAATATTTTTATAATTTTTTATTTAAATCCTTTTTCTAATTACTCCATATTGCTTTTTATACTTGTTAATTCTAATTTTACACATGAGTATTAAACCAATCTGCAACAAATGCAAAAAAGAACTTCAAACTTACGGAGGATTGATATTCAGTCCGCCTGTAGAAAATTGGATGGTAAAAAAATGGCACATCTGCAAAGAGTGCTACGAAAAACTTGAGAAAGATTTATCAGAATGATTTTTATGGCTAAAAAGAATACAACTAAGCAAAAATATAATAAAAAAATGGTTGCAAAAGAAAATAGAACCTCTGAAGAATTTCCATTAAAAGAAAAAGTTCCTGCTTTAATAGAATTAATGAGATTAAATAATTGTATAATGGCACTAATTGCAATTTTAATTGGATTTGCACTAGCTAATGGAACAAATTATTCAATAGCTTTAGTTGCAGCATTATCTGGTTTTTTAATTTGCGCGGGAGGCCAAGCAATTAATGATTATTTTGATGCTAAAATTGATGCAAAACTATCAAAAGACAGACCAATTCCTTCAGGCAGAGTAACAAAAAAAGAAGCATTGTGGTTTTCAATTAATTTATTTATTTTAGGAAACTTTTTAGCATATTCAATAAATCCACTTTCAATGAATATTGCACTAGCTTTCACTTTCCTTTTAGTAATTTACCCTGCACTATTAAACAAAGTAAAGTATTTGGGAAATTTTATAGTAGCAGGAGGAACTGCAATTACTTTCATATTTGGTTCAGTAGCAACAGGAGGAATATTTCCTTTAGTACTAGCTCTTGCAATTAGTGCATTTTTTGCTAATCTAGCTAGAGAAATAACTAAAGACATCCAAGATACAAAAAAAGACAAAGATGCTAAAAGAACTTTACCAATGGTTGTAGGAGAAAAAGTAGCAAAACTATTTGTTGTAGCTTATTACTTACTTGCAATTACAGCAGGAATCGCAATATTTATTTTATTTTTATTAAATGCATTTTATTTTGTATTCATTTTACTTTCAAGTGCAATATTTGTTTACTCTATATTTTTGTTATACAAAGACAAAGCAAAAGAAAGCCAATCAATGTCAAAAATAGGAATGATATTCTCTATGGTTGGATTCATTTTAATCCTATTATAAATTTCAATTAATTACAAGCAGGGAGTTAAATGACTAAAAAAATTAAATCAATCTTTTTTGATTTTGCAGGAGTAATTTCTAAAGAAAGCCATTTGGCAGAAGGTTATCTTTACCCTAATTTGAAAAATTTTCTCTCATTTGAACAAGTTAACACAAAATACAAATTAGCAAGGCTTGGAAAAATTAACTTTAATGAAATGATTAAAGGGGCTCCAAAAGAACTTTGGTTAAAACATTTAAGAAAAGCCAAAGCTAATTATTATGCAGAAAAAACTTTTATTAACTTGCACAAAAAATACAAACTATTTGTTGCATCAAACCACGTGCCTATTTTGTTTGAAAAAGAATTAAATTCATTTGAAATTAAAAAATATTTTGAAAAAATATTTGTGAGTTACAAATTAAAAATAAATAAGCCTCATAAAAAATTTTATGAATTAATATTAAAAAAATCAAATTCAAAACCAACTGAATCAGTATTTATCGATGATGCAAAAATAAATTTAGTTGAACCAAAAAAAATGGGTTTTGTCACTATTTGGTTTGATATTAAAAAAGAAAGAACAAATAAAAGAAATACAATTAAATTTCAACCGGATTATACAATTAAATCCTTAAAAGAAATACCTAAAATAATAAAAGAAATTGAGGCTTAAATAATCTTTAATTTTATAAAATACTATTTAGAACCACTGATTAATACTTTTTTGTTTAGTAAGTTCATCTTTCTTTTTAATAAATGCATTTAGAGTAGATTCTACTCTTTCTTTTGAAAAATCATGTTTTTCAACCAAGAACTCCATTAACTTTTCTTTATTCACCTCAGTTTGTTCTAATTGCTTTGAAGGAACTGCACAACTAACTGGATTAGTAAATAAATCTTCAATTTCTTTGTAATCAAAATCGATTTCATGCTTAGTTTCTTTTAAAATATCTTCAAACGAATTATTATTTTGAACTAATTTGAGTGCAGTTTTTGGCCCGATTCTAGGAAACTTTTCATTAAAATCAGTTCCAACTAAAATCCCTAACCAAATTAATTTTTGTCTATTTATTTTTAATTCAGTTAAAACATTTTCAAGTTCAATATTTTGAGGTTTTACTTCAACGTAAAAGTTTTTTCCAGCAACTTTTCTCTTACCAGTTATACCAATATTTCTAAACAAATTAGTTGCACCAAACAACAAGCAATCAAAATCCTGACTAACTGCCCCATAAATTTGTCCACTAGCAACCATTACACTTGCTTGAGCTTCCCCTTCCTGTGGAGCCTCAACAATTGGAATACCTAAGTGCAAAAGCATTTCCTTCGCCTCAGTAACCATATCAGGAGTCAATCTTAAAGCTCTGGAACCAAATTTTTGAGCATCATCCATGTTCCCCTCCTTTAATGCTAAAGAGGATTTCTTTTCTGCATCAGTTCTAACTTCCCTTCTCTTCCGCAAGGTTTCTGATTTTAATTTAGAAGGAGCTCCATCAAAAACATAAATTGGTTTTACTCCTAGATCCACCAAATTAATTGTTCTATAAAATAATCCAGTCAAGTGACTAGTAACATTACCGTGTGAATCCGCTAAAGGTAAACCATCAGCACCTCTAATACTTGCAAGGAACTGATAAAGCATATTATAAGAATCAATTCCAACTTTTTTACCAGATAAATAATCAAGAGCAATCTCTTTTTTTGTAATAAGTTCAGAAATATTTACACCCATACTAATCAACCTTTATTTATTACAAAATCTAATTAGTTAATTTACTTAAATGTACTCATAAGCAAAAAATCCTTTATCCTACTAAGTAGCATCTAACGTCATTTTAGAAATATTTATATACCACTTTTAGCATATGTTATACTGCAATAAAATTAGGATTGGAAAGCCCTGGTGAGCAATTCAATTCGAAGTTTGCAATAGAAAAGGAAACTTTGCAAAATAGATCCAAAAAATAACTCTCTAGCACATCTAACAAGTGCAAGTCTTCGGGTCAATTGACTCGAGGACAAAAATAATCTTTTTCTTGAGAATATAGTTTAATCTCATTAAAGAAATTGATATAATGATTTAATTTTTTTAAAAAAATTAATTTGGTTTATTTGCTAAGTAATAAGATAAAATTTCAGTAGAACTTAATGAATAATTATAGATTCGAACTTCATCAATTGCTCCATCATACCAATTAGTTGAACCTGAGTCATTAGACAAACCCCCAATCCAAAGTTCAGAAGTTGATTCATTTATTTTGTAAAGTAAATCCCATCCTACGACTGCATCTAACTGCCCATCAATATACAATTTGTATTCATCAGTTTCCCAGCCATCTCTATAATTATCAAAAACATACATTATGTGGTGCCACTTTCCATCAACTATATTTATATCCCCAGTAATAGCTAAAGGAACAAAATAATATAGGTAGAGTTTTATCGAACCCCAAGGAGCCCCATCTGCATTAAGTCCAAACGAATAAGATCCACTATAATATGAAGTACCATCTTTACTTAAAAAGTAAGAGTTTTTTGCAGTTCTTGGTTTTACCCAAAAACTAACACTAATTTGGGTTTTGTTTGAATTCAGTATTGGATTATTACCTGCATTAATATAATTTCTAATAGGATCTGTTCCATTAAAATCAGCCGCCTGCCCAATTACCCCTGAAACATATTTTGAAGTGCCATTCCAAGTACCATTTAAATTATTTCCAGACGTATCAAGTGAATTATTTTCAAACTTGTACTCCAAAAGCATATTTCTTTGGTAAACTGTAAACGGTGATGAAAGAGAGCGAGTAGAATTTTGAGCAGCATCCATACAATTCACATCCCAAGAATGAGTTCCGCCAACATTTGCATCATAAGTAAAATAATTATAATTATAATTTATAACTGAATTCAAAATTGCAATAGGAATACCATTGTCACTCAAAATACATTTATTCACTCCAACATTGTCACTTACAAAAAAAGCAAGCTTAACAGATGGACCAGGAATACTATACCCTGATTTAGGGTAAAACAAACTAACAATTGGAGGATTAGTATCAGTTTGTAGTGTTCCACAAGTTACTATTATGTTACCAACCCCAGTGGACCCTACATAAAGATCACTAGTAAAATTAAATGCTAAACTATTTGTATTATACTCTCCAGTTGAAGTATGCCCGCAAGAATCATCTCTTTTGAACTGGGATGTTCTAGTTTTATCCCAAATATATAAATAATCATACCCTGCCTCAGTGCAAATATCATAATCTATATTTTTTACAACCTCATTCTGCGGACAAACATAATTATTTGACCAAATGTTTAGTGAGTTATTATAAATGCTAGGGTAATTTGGAGTTGTCCAACTTATCAAATTAGCTCCAGTAACAAGCTGGTAAATACAACTATCATCACTAATGGTTGCATAGGGGTCATAATTTGATGCATTAACATCCATGCACCCTAAAACATTAACTTTCACTCTGTATTTTCTTATATTCCCGTCCTCTGCATAAACATTATAATCAACAGGTGAAGAAAAATTTTGTGCAACGCCAGATGCAGGGTTAATTGAAGCACCGGAGTAAATAATTGTAGGAACAAGAGTTGTAACATTTGTTCCTTTTGGAACAGTAAGAGAAATGTTGTAATCTCCGCTAATTGTACCATTAACGACAGGAGTCAAACCATCAAAACTAAAAGAATTAATTGATCTATTAGATGCTTGCTGAACTGTTACTGATACAGTGTATAATCTCTTATATACAGGTCCTGCTTGAGGAGTAACAGTATAAACAACAGGACTTGTAAAATTTCTAGTTCCATTAGGAATAAATGATGCATTTGGCGAAACATTTATTGTAGGAGTAAGAGAAGTAATATTTGTATTATATGGCACTGTAACAAAAATAGTTTTTAAATTTTGATTAATAATCCCAACTGCAGCTGGACTTAAACTATTAAAATTAAAATCAAGAATAAAATTAGCTGTACTCCCCTGGACTATTAAATTAATTTTGTAGATTTGTACATTACCATCTTTAGAAGTAACAGTGTAATTTACAGGAGTAGAAAAATTCTTTGAAACTCCACTAGCAGGATTAATTGATGCACCCATACTAATTGAAATATTTGGAGTGAGTGTCGTACTAGTTCCATTTGGAACAGTAATAATAATTTCATCACCATTATATAAAGTAGAAAGACTAGTTACTCCTGAAAAACCAAAAGAATTAATACGTCTTAAAGAAGGATTAAACTCACCTTTAGCCTCTGCAGCTGCAACATCAAACATATCTTTTAATCCTTTCATACTATCATTAGCGGCATTAGAATCACTAGCAGTTTCTAACTTACTCGACTCTAACAACCCACCCATAGAAATCAGGGCAACTGAAACTACTAAAATAGATGCACCAATAATAAGCAAATATTCAATTGCACCCTGCGCACGCAAAGAATCTTTAAAACTACGAAAAATCATATTTTATAACATTTTTTATATATAAAAGGATTTTCATAGAGTAGGTTTTGGTGAAATCTTATTGGGTTTGTATTTGAATTGAAATTTTTATTATTCTGTTTATGTGTTCGATGTTGTAGGTTATTGCTTTGATTGTTACTGTTTTTTGTTGATTTGAGGCGGTCCGAGCG
>Ga0247842_10000798_pt1 | contig 59791 bp, 51 predicted proteins | sample LaCruzMarch2015__3_FD_192411 | JGI IMG/M metagenome (GOLD analysis project Ga0247842, IMG submission 192411) | Freshwater microbial communities from meromictic Lake La Cruz, Castile-La Mancha, Spain - LaCruzMarch2015_19m | ecosystem: Environmental > Aquatic > Freshwater > Lake | place: Spain... | reverse complement strand
AAGAGAAAAAGAAACAGAATGATGGTGTTGATCAGACACATGATTCTCAGGAAACAGTGAGCGATGAATTTTCAAAGGAGACCTTTCATGTTGCTACACATTTTGAAAGACAAGAAAAAAAATTCTTGGAAGAGAAAAAGAAACAGAATGATGGTGTTGATCAGACACATGATTCTCAGGAAACAGTGAGCGATGAATTTTCAAAGGAGACCTTTCATGTTGCTACACATTTTGAAAGACAAGAAAAAAAATTCTTGGAAGAGAAAAAGATGCAAAGACCTGATAAAAAAATGTTTACACCGGGAAACACTGAAATGAAAAGAAGGAAGGATCCGTTGAAACAGAAACAAAAAATAACAGAAAAACTGGGAATTATTTTTTCTTTGAAAGAGAAAAGTATTGAACGACCAAAGAAAAAGAAAAGGCGGGAAGAATTACAAATAAATACGTTAAAAAAATATACACGTGTCTCCTTGTTGATCAAGGTGAATCATTTTTTTCGAAAAGAATCTGTTCGTAGACAAAAAAAACAAGAAAAAACTATACATCCTTTTTCAGAAATTAGGGGGTTACCAATGCCAAAAAAGGAACAAAAACAGTGTAATCGTATTTTGACAATGGAATATGTCCGCGCATTTATAGTTTTTTCATTATTGAAGCAGCCATCTATCATGACACAGTCAGATAAAAAAAATGAAAATAACCCAGCTCAGAATTATGGTCCATGGGTGCTTTTGTCTATTGTTTGGTATATGACTATGATGCGGGAACAAGGAAGAGGAGGTATTCTGCCAAAGAAAAAGAAGAAAAAGAAAAAGAATAGATTTTATCGTCATGGACTAATTTATGCATACAAACCATAATTTTATGTTATGATAAAAGGTATGGACGACCTGCCCAAAAATATAAATCCCAATACATCTCAGCGTATTTTACAGCCTAGTATGACCGGATTGCCAGGAATGGGAAAAGAAGGAGAAGTGGTTTCATCTGCGGATTTGCCTGTTCAGGAAATCCACAAGGAATTGGAATTTCCCAAAGAAATTATTTCATCGGGAGTGAAAATTCAATCTACAGTTATCAATCTTCCCAATCCAGTAGTCCAGATGGGGGTCAAGCAGACAGGAGTAAATACAAATTTTGGCAACGGGTCAACAATCGTTTTGCCGCTTACTCAGCCTGAGATAGCTCAAGGGCTTCAGGAAGATATTTTTCAATCATGGCGTTGGCTGGCTACATGGTGTGTACGAAGACTGAAACAGCTTCGTTTTTTAAATTTAACAAATCCGACAAATGCCACAAATACTACAAATGAATGATAAAATTAGAATGAACAAATAATTCAATTACTTAATCATTTATTTGTCGGATTGGTAGTATTTATAGTATTTATCGGATTGAAATAGGTAGTATTTCAAAAGTATGTCTGATCAATTTCTTGACCTTACCTATCAATTACAAATGATTGGAGTATCCATCGTCATGATGACATTTTTTGTCGCATGTTTAGCGGGTCTAGGATATATTGCATTTCTTTTATGGAAATATCGTGACAGGGAAATACGATCACTTGAGTACGTCCTTCTTCAAGTAGCAGTTCCTCGGGATAATGAAATAAAAATTGATGCAGCAGAGCAGATGTTTGGCAGTATTCATAGCATTCATCAAGGGGGTTTTTGGTCATTTTTGAAACCTCAAGAACATCTTTCGTTTGAAATCGTTGCTAAAAAAGAAGATATTAGATTTTATGTATCTGTGCCAAAAAAACATGTAGATCTTGTAGAGAAGCAAATACACGGGGCATACCCCGGGGCAGATATTAAAATGACAGAAGATTATTCAATTTTTTCTAAAGATGGGAAGGTTGCGTTTGCTGCCCTTGCCCCGAGCTCTTCTGATTTTTTCCCAATCCGTGTATATAGGGATCTTCCGACAGATTCACTTTCATCACTGACTTCGGTATTAGCGAAAATGGAAGATGGTGAAGGGGTAGCGATTCAAATATTGATTCAGCCTGCTGATGGAGAATGGAGGAAGTTTGGTCATTCATATGTGTCTAAAACCAAAAGAGATGAATCAAATCCTGAAAAAGCGAGTTATAGAGTTGATCCAAAAACACTCGAAGCTATTGATCAAAAAATCAGTAAACCGGGCTTTAACACGGTGATCCGTATCGTCGTTTCATCTGTATCTAAGGAATCGGCATCCATGCATCTGTCCAATATCATTTCTTCATTTCAACAGTTTTCTTCAGATCATAATCATTTTACAAAAGTGAAATTTCCCATAAAGCAATTCTTCATTATAGATTTTATTTATCGGTATTTTCCATTTTTTAATTTTCCGTATTACAAACAATATGGAGTGCTCAACACGGATGAACTTTCGACGATATATCATTTTCCTAATAAATCTGTAGAAACCCCGCATATTTTTTGGCTCAATGCCAAACGGGCTCCTGCCCCCATGCAAATCCCATCAACAGGGCTTTTCATCGGTATTTCAAAATATAGGGGGGTCGAGCGCAGAATTTGTATCGGTGATGATGATAGGAGACGGCATATGTATGTCATCGGAAAGACCGGAACAGGAAAATCACAACTTTTGGAAGAATTGATTATGCAGGATATTGAAAACGGAAAAGGATGTGCAGTCATTGATCCGCATGGAGATCTTATTTCAGGAATTCTTTCGAGGATGCCGCCAAAACGCGCTGAAGATGTAATTTATTTTGATCCTTCTGATTCAGAACGGCCAATGGGATTTAATATGCTCGAGTCCCACACAGAGCAGGAACAACATTTTGTAGCAACATCTATTGTAGGACTCATGTATAAACTTTTTGATCCGATGAAAACGGGTATTATTGGGCCACGGTTTGAACATGCAATCAGAAATGCCATGCTTACCGTTATGCAGGCAATTCCCAATGGGACATTCATTGAGGTGGTACAGGTATTGCAACGACCGGATTTTGTGCAGGAACTTCTTCCCCGAGTAACAGATCCCATTGTCCGTCGTTATTGGACAGATCAAATTGCACAAACCGCGGATTTTCATAAATCTGAAGTGTTAGATTATATCGTATCGAAGTTCGGACGGTTTGTTACAAATAGGCTTATCAGAAATATGATCGGACAATCAGAATCATCATTTGATTTTAGAAAGATTATGGATGAAGGAAAAATACTTCTTGTGAATTTAGCAAAAGGAAAATTAGGAGAAGAAAATAGTAATTTTCTTGGACTCATTCTTGTCCCCCGGATTTTGGTTGCTGCGATGAGTCGGACCGATATGCCGGAAGAACAAAGAAAGGATTTTTATCTTTATGTAGATGAATTTCAAAATTTTGCAACCCCTGATTTTGCACAAATATTATCAGAAGCCCGGAAATATCGGTTAAATCTCATTGTCGCCAATCAGTTTATCGGACAAATGGAAGAAGAGGTGAAAAATGCAGTATTTGGAAATGTCGGAACGTTAGTCGGATTTAGGATAGGTGTGACGGACGCAAATTATCTTCAACATGAATTTCAGCCGGTATTTAATGAAACAGATCTTATCAATATCGATAGATATAATGCGTATGTTAAAACTATTGTGCGGGGTGAGCCGGTCAAGCCATTTAGTGTGGATTTGACCAAAGATATGCGGCATATCAATGCAATGAGAAACAATCAGGTTGCGGGTGCCATCATCCAGCTTTCCAGACTCAAATATGGACGTTCAAAAGAATTAGTGGAAGCGGAAATTTCGCAAAGAGCACGACTGTAATTATTTTCATGTCTTTACAGAACATAAAAAACCTGTACACTATTTTCTATTGAGCTTTTATCATAATCTTCAATATCCATGAATCAAACAGAAGATCCAATCAGTGGACCGAAAAAATTAGAAAAAGTAGTCTACATTTTCAATCTTTCCGAAGATGTGTGGCCTTTTATTTCCGCCATGTCTGATGACGATGCCCGCGCAAAGGAAATAGAAGAAAATGCAAACCTTACGGATCGGGATTTATTTTCCATTGCCGAAGAGTCAGAAGCAATTTTTGTAAGCCCAAAACCCATCCAGCCGGAATTTCTTTCCTATTATAATAGCTTGTTTGGAAACCGGAAATTAACCGTTCTGGTCCCTAAATATCATACGGGAGAAATTTGTCTGGATATTCTTCGTGATAAAGAGATTTTTTCTGAACTTATCAAAGCAGCTAATTCAGTGCGAAAACTTACGTTGACGAGTTATAGCGCATCACCACAATTTTTTCTTCTTGTCGAGGAGCTCCGGAAAATCGGTATATCTGTCTATACACCGGAATCTCCGGAAGAAGAATCAGCATGGTCAGTAAATTTTTTTGGCAGTAAATCAGGAATCAGGCAGCTTGCTCAAAAAAGCAGTGCGCGGGAACCGGATTTTCAAATGCCAGATGGATTGGTGTGTTCGGGAATCGTTGATGCATCACGAATTGCCGCTCATAAATATATAAAAGAAAACGGTGTTGTGATAAAAACCAATAAAGGTCATAGTGGTGCAGGAGTTCTGATTTTCCGGTCAGGTGACCTTCCAAATCTATATCGTGAGTGTCAGCAGAAGATTTTGACCATGCTCAAAAAAGATCGGTATTGGGAAAAATTTCCGATCATCATCGAAGATTATATAAATGTAAATCCACTTATTGGTGGTGGCTTTCCAAATGTTGAATTCAAAATTCAAAAAGGCGGAAAAGTTGAATTTTTATATTACTGTGGAATGCGGGTTCGAACAGACGGCGTATTTAACGGAGTAGAAATCAATGAAGATTGTCTTCCTGACCGTTTGGCAGCGCAACTCATTGATACGGGATACTTTATCGGAGAACAATATGCGGCAACAGGATACCGTGGGTATTTTGATGTGGATTTTGTCGCAGCCAAAAACGGACAGATATTTGTAACAGAAAGTAATGCACGGCGTACAGGCGGGACTCATGTGTATAAGACCGCTGTAGAGCTTATCGGAAAAGATTTTATGATGGATTCTTATGTTCTTTCGGATAATGCCTATCAGCTTCCCGATAATAAAAAACCTACCTTTGAACAATTATTTGAATTTTTGACCCCTATCCTTTTTTCAAAAAAGGACAAAGAAGGAGTGATCATCATATCCGCGAATTTATTAAATCTCGAAATGCTTGCATATATTATTATTGGAAAAAATAAAAAACGTGCATTGGAGATAGAAGTGCAGATGGTAGAGCTCCTGACAAAACTTCCCTAAATACCGTAACCTTCTCGATTTTTGATATAATTCAAGAGTAGCGGCACGTCATCGCGTCAAACACGATTACACGTGCCAGCCGAGTTTGATCACGTCAAACGTGACCAACCAAGTTTGACTTGGCTCGGCGCCCGTAGCTCAGCGGCAGAGCACCACTCTTATAAAGTGGGGGTGCCTGGATCGTCACCAGGCGGGCGCACCCTTCGACTTCGCTCAGGGCAAGCATGAATAATTATCATTATGGAGCATGTTGTTCTCGTTGATGATCAGAATAACGAAATTGGGACTGCACCGAAAGACACGGTGCATACTAAAGACACCCCGCTTCACCGCGGTTTTTCCTGTTTTATATTTAACGATAAAAAAGAATTGCTCATTACTAAACGTGCATCGCTAAAAAAAACATTTCCAGGAGTTTGGACGAATTCTGTGTGCGGTCATCCGGGAAAAGACGAATCAGTTGTGAGCGCTGTGAGACGTAGACTTGGAGAAGAATTAAGATTGGTTGTGCGTGATTTGATCGAAGTGTCACCATACAGGTACCGTTTTGCCGATAAAAACGGGATAGTGGAAAACGAAATCTGTCCCATTTTTATCGGATACACGAATGATAATCCCACACCCATAGAGGGTGAAGTAGAGGAGTGGAAGTGGATATCATGGAAAGCGTTTTTAAAAGAAATAGAAAATAATCCAGATGTCTATTCTCCCTGGAGCAGGGAAGAAGCAGTTATTCTTCAACGGACAAATCCGGAATTGCAGTGATGTCGTGCCAATCAATTGGTTTACCTCTGAAATAGGCATAACTTCCGATAAACGCGGCATTGTCAGTGCAGAGTTCTATAGGAGGACTATGGAAGTTCATCGTTTTTATGAATTTATTCCTTAGACAAATATTAGATGCAACACCGCCGGAAATGAGAATGGATGTCACATTATGCAATGCCATTGCATTCATTGTTTTTTTAATCAACACGTCAGTAATTGCCTCCTGTACCTCATACGAAAGATATTCAATAGTCTTTTCATTAAATTCATTTTCTTTTTGAAGTTTTTGTACTTCTCTGAGTATTGCAGTCTTGAGTCCTGAAAAGGAGAAGTTGAGCGTCTCATCATGCATCATCGGCCTAGGCAATTTTACTTGATGCTTGATACTTGATACTTGATACTTTTTGGCCGCTTCCTCTATAGCCCTTCCCCCTCCATGTCCAAATCCCAAAAGTCTGGCAGTTTTATCAAATGCTTCTCCAGCCGCATCGTCAATGGTTCCTCCGAGCCACTGCAATTCCTTTTCGTTTTTCATCAAAAATAATTCCGTATGCCCGCCGGATACGACGAGGGAAATTGCCGGGAATATAGAATTTAGCTTCGCAAGGCCTGGCCTTGCGAAGCTAGTTTGAGATGACCCAAGAAAATTGGCGTACATGTGGGCAAGTACGTGATTGACCGGAATGATGGGTTTGCCCGTTATATACGCAAGTGTTTTTGCTGTTTCAACGCCGATAAGGAGTGACCCGATTAACCCCGGGCCAACAGTGACGGCAATTGCATCGATGTTGTTTTTTATCACCTCTTTTATATTATTGTTGCGCCTGCCTGCCGGCGAGGCAGGAAAGCAGGAGAGAGCTTCCGTTATCACCGGAAGAATGGACGCGAGTTGTTCGCGTGCCGCAACTTCAGGTACTATCCCTCCCCATTTTTCGTGCATAGCAGTAGACGTCGCAACGACACTGCTTAAAATTTCCGTTCCGTCTTTGATAACCGCACATGCAGTCTCGTCGCAACTGGATTCAATAGCCAATATATTCATACATTAGATATTTTTCATCTTTTTTAATTTGAAATTAATATAAAGCACAGACAACATGCAGAATTGAACAAATATGAGTGCTTTTGCAGGACCAAAAACATCAGCAATAAATCCTAAGAGGGGAGCAAACAGGCTGAATACTATACTTCCAATAAATGAATTTAATGATCCTAGTGTCGCACGTTGTTCATATGTATATTCTTTTTGCATAAGTGAATTTTTTGCAACAGAAGTTAAACCATAGAATATTGATGATGAAGCCATAAGTATTGGAGAAAATAATGTAGGTATTCCATATGATATAAAATTTATAATACGCGTATAAATGTTTGCAATAATTAAAATATTGTAGTTTCCAATTTTTCGAATAAATTTATCGCTAAACCAGAAACCGATGAAAGCACCGCCATACGATATCATTCTAGAAAATCCTATCGCCCATATAGGCCAAAGAGTACTGACAAACGCTGAATTAAAACTGAATGAAGATTCACCAATGCCGAAGCTTAAAATATCCTGGAGACTAAGAAGTCTGAGATGTTTATTGTTCCATAAATGTAGTGCTGAAATCCGTATATGGGAAAAAATATTCGTTTTTCCTTTTGTCGTATGTTTTGGTTCCTTGATAAAAAGAGCAATAAAAAAACAGATAATCTGTGGGATTACAGATAGCCACATGATAAGCGGGAAAGACCATTGGGCAAGAATGCTTCCAATGACAGCGCCTATCATAAGAGCTAGTTGAAACATTGCACTTACTTTTCCAAGGTAATGTGCATATGATTCTTTTTTTCCTAATTCTGAGAGAGAATCATGGAGCAATGCGTCATTGTTTCCACTGTACCATGATCGGGATATTCCTTCTAACATTGCTCCGATAAAAAGTATCCAATAGGTACCGCCAATAGCATAAAAAATTGCTGATAGTGTGGCAAAAAGAGCTCCGCAAAGAACAGTTCTTTTTCTTCCTATAAGGTCTGAAAATACACCGGTCGGAATTTCAAAAATTGCCGAAGAAAGCATGACGACAGAAAATAGACTCATGGCTAGAATATATGATCCTGATACTCTAGCAAAATAAATGACCAGGACAGCGCTATGGAATTTGAAATCCACAAAGAAATTGAAGAGTCCTAAAAGTTTGATATTGCGCCACATAGCCTCATTTTACTCGAGCCCGATGAGTTTGGCCAGTTGAGAGGTAGAAGGAGTATAAATTTTTGGGATGACCACGACGCGCGCATTCACCTTTTCTGCTTGTTTAGTTTTTGTTTTTAATTTTGGGTCACCTTCGGTAAGGGCGATGATTGATGGATTAATTTTATTAATAAGATCAAAATATGCTTCATATCCGACAATGGGAGGAAGTTCGTGAACCTCATCGACACAGGAGAGTGACAAAAGCATTTCTTTTCTTTGTTTTTGAGAATGAAAAGGGCGGCCTTCTCCCTTTAGTCGTTTCACATTTTTATCCGATTCCAGAAGGACGATGAGATGGTCTCCCAATTTTTTTGCCTCTTTGAGGAAGGTTATATGACCGAAGTGGAGAAGGTCAAAACAACCACCCACTAAAACTACATTGTTTTTCTTTTTAAGATTGATGGCATCCATATTTGAATACTTTTCAGAAAACTCAGAGAACTCAGAACGTCGGAAAAATCAGACTTCCAGATTGTCAGAGATTCAGAAATTCTGATTATCCGGTTTTCCGAGTCTTCTGATTCTTTGGCTCTCCGAGTCTTCTGAGTTTTCCGAGTTTTCCGACCTATTCCTTCGTTCCTCTTAGGTATACTGCCTGCCATGGGCGGTAATTTGATGTAAAGGTTTGATTTTGAATAGTTTCACCATCTCTTGTTACCTTATATTGAAATGATGCTTTCGCTCCCCAGGCCGCAAAATCAACTTGTTTGACTACTCCTTTTGGAAGCGTGGGATCATCCTGATAGAGATCCGGTGGCGGTGGGGTAGCTCCCCAGACATTGTGATTGAGGATTTCCGCTTTTCTTCCGTCAGACGTGCCGTACAACTCAAAAGTTAATGTAAGATTGTCGGTATCGGTGATCGTTTGGATGAGGATATGATTCGGCGTGTCATTTTTAAATTTCAAATCATCAGTTGGGTCAAAAACAGTTGCATCCAGTCCTGCTTTAAATCCGCCGTCTTCGTAGTAATGAACGCGATAGCTGTGTTCATGGCGTTCCATAATAGGAAGTCCGGCATTGAGGGCAGCGCGGAAAAGTGTCGAAGAAACCTGACATACACCACCACCGTCTCCCATGACAGTTCTTCCATCTTTTATGATGTATGCAGATTGATATCCGGTGGCTGCCGATATATCACCAAGTGTCTGATTAAACGAGAAAGTGTCTCCCGGTTTGATGAGGACGCCGTTTAATTTTGCTGCGGCAAGAGCGACATTATGAATTCTTCCCGGTATCGAACCGCCAAATTGTGAATATCCTATGCTAATACGTTCTTTGATGCCAAATGTATTGACGTCGGTCGTAGAGGATGCAGGAAGGGTCTCTTCTACAGGAATCGGAATTGTGAGCGTGGTTACACTTCCGCTGGCGATTTTCAACATGGAGTCCTCAATGCTTTTTATTAATTTATTTTTATTGACAGATTGGCCATTTTTTGATGGTTTAAATGATAATACTTTTCCGCCGGAAAATTGAAATAGTGCATCTTGTGAAGGAATGTCAATTTTTTCTTTGAGTGTTTGAATGGTATTTATTACGATTTCTTTATTCCATATAAATATCGGGGTAAGATTGATCTTTTTTTTGAACAGCCGGTCATTCATATTGCTGAAATAATAAGGGGAGCGGCCAATGACATATGCCTGCGTGGCTGAGAGTGTCGCATCATATCCTGCAGTAAGCATCCCAGCAGAAAGTGTTGCGATGGTTGCTTCATGTGTCAATTGTATCCGTATATTTTCAAATGCTTTGTTTTTCGTTAGCCAAAACAATTCAACTTCTTCTTTTGTTTTTCCTCCAAATGGTATTCCCTGCATGACTACAGGCGGATATACTTTGTTTTTATACAGCACATTACTGAACCAGTAGTACCAGACTACGGCTCCTATAATCATTGTCCATATAAGGAGTGCAACTGACAGGATGATGATCGGAAGAATTGCTCTTCTCTTTTTTTTCTGCCGCATGATATGATAATTGTATCAGAATCTATGATCACTCCACCAACAGATAAGGGTGTTCCGTTTTCTTTTGCGTTGCCTACGACGCCTGGCGCCGGAAAACAAAATCAGGAAACAATAATCGTGCCTGCCCAAGGAGCTGCGTTGAGTGGATTACCGCCTGAAATTCCTGTCCCGGATGCTCAAATTGGGACTCCCCCCGCAGATCTCGGAACACTCTCTGTACCCCCAATTTCTCCCACCACCGCCAATCCATGGCCAAAACGGATTATTATATTGATTATTTTGATCATATTTTTAGGCGCAGCTGTTGTGCTGGGGAGAATTGCCCTTGCCACTCTCACGACTCCCAAAGAAGTGACGCTCACATATTGGGGGTTGTGGGAAAATGACGGAGTCATAAAACCGATTATTGCAGAATTTGAAGCGCAAAATCCCAACATAAAAATACAGTATAGTAAACAATCCCATAGACAATACCGTGAGCGATTGCAGGCAGCTATAGAGCGCGGTGACGGACCGGATATTTTTCGGTATCACAACACATGGGTACCGATGCTCAAAAATCAACTCTCTCCAATTCCTGATACTGTCATGACAGCAAGTCAGTTTAGGGAAATTTATTATCCGGTAGCTGTCAATGACCTAATCGGAGGAGAAATGATTTATGGCATTCCCCTTATGATTGAAGGGTTGGGACTTTTTTATAACGAAGACATTTTTGCTGCAGCAGGAATTACTGTTCCTCCGACCACGTGGGAGGAATTACTCGCAATGGTTCCCAAAATTTCCAAACCGGAAGGGACCGGTTTTGCCATATCAGCTATCGCACTTGGAACGACTGGAAACATTGAAAATTTTAGTGACATCTTAGGAACAATGTTCATGCAAAACGGTGCAAACCTTGCAATTCCAAAAGGGAAAGAGGCTGAAGAAACGCTTTCGTTTTATCATAAATTTGCCAACCCTACGGATCCGGTGTATACATGGAATGAAACAATGGATAATTCTATGTATGCGTTTGCTAATGGCAAAGTCGCAATGATTCTCGCACCTTCCTGGAGAGCATTTGACATCATAGAGATGTCAAAACAAGTGAATCCGAGTTTAAAATTTAAAATTGCTCCTATCCCTCAACTTCCCGGAAATACCTTGACATGGGCATCATATTGGGTAGAGGGGATATCCGAAAAAAGTATAAACAAAAAACAGGCAGCGGAATTTTTGAAATTTTTTACATCCCGTGAAACCATGACAAAACTGTATATGGAAGAATCAAAAGTCAGGCTTTTCGGTGAGCCGTATGCACGGAAGGATATGGCATCACTTTTGGCAAACGACCCTTATGCAGGCCCATATATTACTCAGGCAAAGGATGCACGGTCATTTCCTTTGGCATCCCGTACCTTTGATAACGGATTAAATGACCGGATGATGAAGTATCTGGAAAACGCTATCAATGCTATTACCGGCGGATCTTCTCCTTCGCAGGAATTGGATACTGTTGCAAACGGTTTTTCTCAGGTTCTTAGTTCATACGGATTAGTAACGAGCACTGCCACAACGACACAATAACGTGATGAATCTTTCTTCGTCAATTTTTCTCACTCTTTTGTATGGTGATATTTTTCAATACCCATATACTGAAGATGAGCTTTTTATATGGTTGCCTAGGGGAGCATGGACAAAGAAAGCTATTCAAAAACAACTTCGGTATTTGATAAAAAAGAAAATTATTTCCTACAAAGCACCTTTTTATTGTGTGTGGAGACACGCAAAGTACAGAAAGACGCGTCTTCAGAGAGAACATGGATCATTGGGAAAATGGAGAAAAGCAGAGTCTGCCGCATCGCTTCTTCGATTCATCCCGACTATCACCCTCGTTGGTATTACCGGAGGACTTTCAAATTTCAATGCAGATACAGATGATGATATTGATTTTTATATAGGTACTAAGCCGGGAACACTCTGGATAAGCCGTTTTTTTGCAACACTTCTTATAGAGGCAGCGGGGATACGCAGGCATCCGGAAGATAAAGATGTGAAAGATGTCATATGTTTAAATATGTTTGTTTCTGAAAAAGCATTTATGGTTTCAAAAAAGGAACAGGATATATTTACTGCCCACGAAGTATTACAGATGAAACCGTTATGGGAGAGGGGGAACACGTATGCTCATTTTTTGAAAAAAAATAAATGGGTATCCTCAATATTTCCAAACAAATGGAAAGAAGTGATGTATCGCTTAAAAAGCAAGAAAGAAATAATACGAGAGTATGGTCAATTTCAATTCCTTACACAATTTCTGCGGATGTTGGAAAAACCATCGAACAAAATTCAGCTTTGGTATATGAACAAAAGAAGAACTAGTGAAGTAGTTTCCGATACAGTTGTTCGATTTCATCCGCATGATGCCCGTCTTTGGATTCATAAAAGATTACAATTAAAATTGAAGCGGTATCATCTTCCACTTGACAAGAATTTTTTTCACCCGTAAAATAGCAGTCACTTCAAAAGACTGCCAGGAAAAAAGAAGTAATAAAGTAAAAAATTGTTTAGCCCTCCTTCGCTAAAAGCTTCGGAAGGGTTCAGAAAATTCTAATCCAATTCTTCGAATTGGAAAGAATTTCTAGAAAGTATTATATGGTGAAGCAAAATATTCAACCGTTATTTGATAACGTTCTTATTAAACCTCTCGAAGGAGAAGATAGACTTCCATCTGGTATCGTGCTTCCGGATTCTGTAAAGGAAAAACCCCAAATGGGAGAAGTCATGGCCGTGGGTCCGGGAACAACGGATGAACATGGGAAAATAATCACAATGGTCGTCAAAGTAGGGGAAAAGGTTATGTATAAAAAATGGGGCGGTCAGGAAGTAAAAGTTCAGGGACAAGAGTGGATGATTGTGGAACAGAAAGATATATTAGCAGTGATGAAATAAGTATTAACAAATTGATTGACCCGCCTACGCTTGCTCCGACGTGACGTCGGGGAGCGCGTGAGCGGCGGGTTCAAGAAATTCTAATCCAATTCTTCGAATTGGGAAGAATTTCTAGAAAGTATTATATGGCAAAGCAAATTAAATTTTCCGATGATGCACGAAGTGCACTCGTCAAAGGCGTCAACATATTAGCAAAAGCAGTCGTTACGACCTTGGGTCCCAAGGGAAGAAATGTGGCAATTGATAGGAAATGGGGCGGTCCGAACGTTATCCATGACGGCGTATCCGTAGCCAAAGAAATTGAGCTTGAAGATGCATTTGAAAATATGGGAGCACAGTTGGTAAAAGAAGCAGCCAGCAAAACTAACGATGTGGCAGGAGACGGGACAACGACCGCTACTCTTTTGGCTCAATCCATTATTAATGCAGGATTTAAAAATGTGACCGCCGGCGCCAATCCTATGATACTGAAAGTTGGGATGGAAAAAGGCGTTCAGACAGTCGTTTCTGAAATCAGAAAAATGAGCAAAACCATCAAAGATGCTGATGTTGCCAAAGTGGCGACCATTTCAGCCCAGGATGACAAAATCGGATTCATGATAGCGGAAGCTCTCCAGAAAGTCGGGAAAGACGGAGTGGTAACAGTAGAAGAAGGAAAAGGGTTGACGATGGAGATAGAGTACAAAGAAGGAATGGAGTTTGATAAAGGATATGCTTCTCCATATTTTGTTACGATTCCTGAGAAAATGGAAGCAGAAATTGAGGATCCGTATATCCTCATTACTGATAAAAAAATATCCGCAATTTCAGACTTATTGCCGTTTTTGGAAAAATTCATAAAGGTTTCCAAAAATCTTGTCATCATTGCTGACGAAATTGATGGAGAAGCATTGGCAACGCTTGTTGTCAATAAACTCCGGGGGACGTTTAACGTCCTTGCTATCAAAGCACCGGGTTTTGGAGATAGGAGAAAAGCAATGCTTGATGATGTTGCAACTTTGACCGGCGGAACAGTTATTTCCGAAGACACAGGACGGAAATTTGAAAATGTCACGGTTGAAGACTGCGGACGCGCTGATAAAGTCTGGGCAGATAAGGAAAACTGCCGGATTATTGGAGGAAAAGGACCAAAAGCAGGCCTTACAGCACGAATTACTCAGATTAGACGGGAAATTGAGGATACGACGAGCGATTTTGATCGCGAAAAACTGCAGGAGCGGTTGGCAAAACTTGCAGGAGGAGTAGCTGTTATCAACGTAGGAGCAGCGACAGAAGTAGAGCTGAAAGACAAAAAAGAACGGGTCAACGACGCAGTTGCTGCCACAAAGGCAGCTCTTGAAGAAGGGATCGTGCCAGGCGGTGGAGTGACACTACTGCGAGCACGCGCAGCACTTCTCAAGTTAAAAACGACGCTGACCATTGAAGATGAAAAGACAGGAATAGATATTTTGTACAAAGCACTTGGTGAGCCGGTACGATGGATTGCCAAAAATGCAGGAGCTGATGATGGATGGGTCATGAAAACCATAGAAGATAACAAAGCGATGGATTATGGATTTAACGCCATGACCATGGAATTTGGATCTATGTTGACTGCCGGAATTTTGGATCCTGCAAAAGTGACCCGGACTGCAGTACAAAATGCCGTATCAGTGGGTATGATGGTTCTTACGACCGAAGCACTCATTACGGATCTTCCTGAAAAAGCTCCGCCAACTGGAGGACCGGGAGGAGCAGGTGGTATGGGTGGCATGGGAGGTATGGGAGGAATGGACTACTGAGCGAAGCGAAGTCCTGAGCGTGCCGAAGGGCTAAAAAGGTGACAGAGGACAATGAGCAGATAACAAAAAATAAAAATACTAAAAACCCCGCGCATTTGCGGGGTTTTTAGTGTAAAGAAAAAATTTACACATCAATCATTGATTTTGGAAAAAGTATTATAGAGCACAGTAGAGTTGCCTAAATCTTGCCTTTTGTGCTACTATCAAGCCATTATGAAGCAAAAGGTCGTGTTTTTGATTGGCATTGTTCTTCTTTTTGTCATAATCGGCATCATCATTACGGTTGTAAGGTCTCGTGCTCCAAAGCAAGGAGAATTAAAAGTAGAAAGCCAGCCGACAGCCAGTGTATTTTTGGATGACAAACATATCGGAAGGACGCCGATTGGGAAAACTTCGTATAAAATAAACTCCGGTGAATATACACTGAAAATTACTCCAGACACAGGAGCAGTAATACTCGCCAATTTTCAGGAAAAAATTAAAATTACTCCCAACACTCTTACATACGTTGATGTTACTCTTTCAGAGTCAGAACTTACGACATCTTCTTATGTTTTGGGTCTAGAAAAGATGACGGGAAATAAAGCAGAAATCTCTGTTGTAAGCACTCCTGACGGGGCAAACATTCTTTTGGATGATGAACCAAAAGGTGTCTCCCCTATGATCATTTCCGATTTAACGCCGGGGGATCATACACTTTCTATCGTTTCTCGTGGATTCACACAAAGAACGATAAAAATTAAACTTAATGCAGGGTATCGGCTGATCGCGGGGGTACGGCTCGCTCTTGCTCCGGGTGGAAGTTCCGTTTCGACAGATGCAACTGCAACACCATCAGCAACTACGACTCCTACTAAGCCTACGCCAAAAGGAAATATTTCAATAACACCAACCGGTTCTCCAATCGTGACGCCGACCAAAATAATAAGTGCTGATCCAACGAAACCATATGCTCTCATCAAAGACACCCCGACCGGTTTTTTGCGGGTGCGTTCTAACGCCGCGACCTCTGCCGGAGAACTTGCGCGCGTCAAGCCGGGAGAAAAATACTCCATACTGGAGGAAAAAACCGATTGGTTTAAAATTCAGGTTGAAGCCACCAAAAGCGGATGGATTTCTTCGCAGTACGCACAGAAGGTGGAGTAATTATCCTCCAATCCCATAGACGATGATGAATACGCTTACTCCCCAGAGGATGACGGTTATCAGAAGCGGGAGGTCGGATGTGAGAATTTTTTCCGGTGATTCACCTTTTCCTTCGTAGATAAGCTGCATATACCGCATAATGCCAAAAAGGATAAACGGAATAGTTGCCATCATCCATTTTCTTCCCGGAATATCTGATGCAAAATCATTATATCCATGAAAGAAAAACCCCTGTGTTAATGGTTTTTCTAAGAATGTATAGAATGCATACGTAATAAATGTTGACGTTGCAAACATTGCCGTAAATGCATCCAATAATTTTTCAGAATATCCTAAAAGTGTTTCCCGTGTATCTTTTGGTAATACTCCCTGATACCCCTGAATGAGAGTCAGTTCTGCGCGTCGTTTTCCGATTGCTAAAAATAACGCCAGTGAGAGGGCAGCAAGGGCTAGCCATACAGAAATGTGGTACCCAGTGGCCATTTCACCTGCGTAGACGCGTAAAAAATATGCAGTCGTGATAGCTAAAATATCGATAATACTTTGGTGTTTGAGAAAAAATGAATAGCTGTATTGCAGGACCATAAAAAACAATGCAAGCATAAAAAAAGATTTTCCCAACATGAAACTAATGGAAATGCCAATTCCAAACAAAAGAATTCCGCTTGTCCATGCAAGTGAAAGAGGCAGTTTTCCGCTAGCAATAGGTCGGAATTTTTTAAACGGATGTTTTTTATCCCGGGAAATATCCAAAATATCATTGATAAAATATGATGAGGATGAAAGAAGACAGAATGCGACAAATGCCCACACGGTAGCAGTAAATGCTTTTCCGTTAAATAATTGTCCGGTAAAAAGTATGGTCGTTATGACCGCGACATTTTTTAACCACTGTCTGGGTCTTGCTGTTTTGAGAAGTGCGAAAAGAAGTTTATCCATAAAAGAAAGCCTCCTATAATCACGCTGAACAACAAGAGTGCAAATACTTTTTGTTGACTTTTTATAGTGAGCGCAATTATTCCAAGTATAGCTGACACCCCCCAGTAAAACAAGGCAATTCTTCGTCTTCCCCATCCTAATTCCAGAAGTTTATGGTGTAGGTGTCCCCGGTCAGCTACTACCGGAGAAGAATGTTTTACGAATCTGCGGACCAGAGTGTATACCGCATCAATCATGGGAATTCCCAATACCAAAAGCGCAGTACCGAGTTTGGCATACGAAAGGATTCCCAGAAGTGCCAGGAAAAATCCTGCAACGGTTTTCCCGCCATATCCCGGCATGATTTTTTGTGGGAAAAAATTCCAGGGAATAAATCCCACAAACGCCCCTGCTGTGATAAAGGCCAGAAGAGTTACAGGAATTTGTGTTGGATCAACGATGCTGAACCGAAGGGAGAGAAGTCCCAGGACACCTGCGGCGATGGCGACAAACCCCGGCATTTGTCCGTCTACTCCTGATGACCACCCGATGATGCTCATGGTCCACATAATCCAAAGAAAGGCAACGAAATCAGCCAGGAGGAGAATTGAATGTTCACCAAAAACTGGAATCGTAAGCGTTTGAGATGAGAGAGAAATAATCCCACCAGTGAAAGGATTGGTGATGTATGGTACTCCCACACCCGCCAAAATGACGATGAGAGCTGCGATGCCGTTGGTTACCAGACGTATGTATGGGTTCACATCTTTTTTATCATCAAGAAGTCCGACAACTACCAGGAGCGTTGAGGCAAGGGTGATGCTTATGAGCAGTCGGTTTATTGGAAGCATGATAAATGAAGTGATGAGAATGCCCGATAGGAGTGCCAGGCCTCCTGCTCTGGGAATAATTCCTTTGTGCGTGTGGGCGGGGTGATATCTCTTTTTAGGATTATCGACAAGGTCATAGTGTTTAGCAAATCTGATGACGCAGGGAGTGATCAGATAGGTTGACGTAAATGCAAGGACAAAAGCAGTGACAATAGAAAGAATTAGCTGATAATCCATATAATCATACTAAGGGTGACACAGGAAAATATGCTTCCCAAAAGTGAACTTAGGAAAAGTATTTGAGAAAATACCAGATGTTCTTTTGTGATGTGAATAGAAAGAAGTGCATTGATGATATACCAGAAAAAACTTGCTCCAGGCAAAAGAAAAAGCCATAAGGGATTAGCTAATCGGTCTTTTCCCCACGGCTTGGAATACCAAAGAGGGACTTCTGTGGGAAGTTTATTCCACGAAAGAAAAAGGATGAGTATTGAAGAGCAAATGAACACCAATGTAAATATGCTTGTATACCGGATAATGGTATTTACATGCAATTTTTTCAATTCAGCAACTTCGTTTTTTACGGTCGCAGAAAGAGAGCTGAATAGTTTCATAGAGTATCAGATATCGGTATTAATGACCATTGACTAATGAATATTGTATGGTATATGTCCCATCGGTTTTAATAAAAAATGTACGGACCGGATATGTTGGAAGTGATGATATCCGATAGTTGGGAGAATACACGCTGTCTCCAACATACCAGGGAAACGGATGATTGTAAGGATTGTACAGCCGGACGCTATTTTTGTCTTTTGCATAATAGAGTGTTTCCATAAAAATAATCGCATCAGAAGCAACAATGAGATCTTTTGGAGTTTTTATAAAATTTATTTCCTGAAATGTTTTTTTGATATCAAGTTTAGCGTGTTGCGTAGGATACCAACAGTTAAACAAGATGATACCGATCAGCATTCCTCCTGCAAAAATTTTTTGTACGATGGTATTGGGGATTGCTAAAATGGTATATGAAATGATGAGTGTCTGGGCAATCGTGACAGGGATGAGATATCTATTAACGAAAAGTGGTTTGTAAAAAGAAATACCGATGACGACAATAAGAGGAATGAATATCATGAGAAACAGCGGGACAGTATTCTTTCTATTTTTTTTTGGGATAAGTGCAACACAAAAAAATATGAAAAGAAAAACAGAGAGTATTTTCGTAGATACCCACATATACCACGGAGTTCCTTCATATCCGAGAAACATATTTCCCAATACGGATTGTATGAGATTGATGTTGACCGGGAAATACCATGACTGTTTAAATTTTTGAAGCTCTGTTGAAAGCCGGATAATCCAGGGGATAAAGAGGATTCCAATAATTCCCAAAGACCGTATCATCGGGTCTTTAAAAAGGGCAGCGGGTTTTTGTATCAACCGCCATGTTTTATTCTGATATATATAATAGAAGAAGTGGACAAACGGAATGATGCCCAGGTAGAGATGGGTATAAATACCAAGTGCTACCGCCACTCTATAGAGACCCCACTTCTTTTGATCAAAGGAAAATAACGCAAGGGTCGCAAAGAACATATACCATCCATACGCCCGTACTTCAAACGCGTAATACAGAAGCATGGGGTTTAGAAAGAAAAATAACGGTGTGAATTTTGAAAGCCAGTGCGACTTGAATAGTTTATCGGCCCACTCGATGACCACAATGGTTGCCAGCATAAAGCCGACCAGAGATAGGCTTCTCGCGGCAATTTCGCTTGTTCCGAACAGTTTTATCCAAAAATGGAGAAGGACATAATAAAAAGGGGGCTCCATAGAGGTTTTAGAAATAAGTGATAATAACGGTTGCCCTGCAAGAATGACTGAAAACGCCTCATCCCTCCAGAAGCTCTGCACAAAGTAAAAAAGAGGAGTGTTATTGTATAGAAAGTTTAAAAACATAGGTTCCTATAATATTTTCAGAAAACTCAGAGCTTTCGGAATACTCGGACAACTCAGAATACTCGGAATGTCGGAGAATCTGAGTATCAGATAAATCAGATGATCTGACATTCTGATTTTCCGATTATCTGAATCTCTGACTCTCTGAGTTTTTTGAGTGTTCTGATATTATCAAGTTTTCTGATAGTATTATTATACCTTCTCTGTTACCCGATATTCCAATTTTTTCCCAAGCATGAGGCGCGTATGTGCATCCAGCCCCGGGAGTGCGGAAAGAAAAAATGAAATGACGGGAAGCGTAAACCATTGGAGGTAGAGAAACGGTAATTTCCACATGGCAAATTCTTTTGGCCTTGGTGGTTTTATCCGCCAATCGATAATAAAAACGATTACGAGAAATATTGCTGAAAGCGTGAGAATTCCGGAAGAAATTCGTGCTAAATTGTGTCCAAGGACTGTTCTTGCAAAAGCGGAATTAACCAGCGGCGGTATCGTACTGCCAAGAGTCAGCAGGAACCAGTTGCTTGGCCAAAAAATATGCTGTTCCAAAAGAAAAACGATTCTTCGCAATTTGTCGGTGAAGGGAATTTCTTTGTGAGCAAACGCATTCATGATGACAAACGGAACGTCGGAGACTCCCCATGCCCATCGTTTCGATTGTTCATATTGGTTGATAAACGTTTTGAAAAATCCGTTGCTTTCCGCAGCATCGACAAGAATCGGCAGAAACAATCCTTTAGTGGAAACTTTTTTCCCTTTGGCAAAGTACACTTTAAAAAATAAATGATAATCCTCCGGAATGACGTCAGTATCCCAAAAGCCGGCATCCACGACTGTCTGAAGAGAAAGTGAGTACGTAGAAAAGTTGATGAACCGGTTTGATTGAGAGAGGAGGGAAAAATTCCAGATACTGCCGATGGTGTTAAAAATTTTATTCGGCAAAGGGATCCGCCAGATGTTTGAGTAGAAAAGGATAGCTCCCTGGTAAAAATGATATTGCCGGTCCGGGTCTGTCAGAAACACATAGGAAAGATAAGAAATGTATTTGGGATGAAGCATCGCATCAGCATCGCATGACGTCACGGTCGTGTAGGAGAGATCCACATGTTCTTTTTGGAGTATAGATACAATTTCTTTTCCGGCGTAGGCCATATTGGACGATTTGCCCGCTACTTCTCCCGGGACCAGCGGATGAGTAGTGACGATAAATTTTCCGAATTTTTTGCCATATTCACTGGTTAATATCCGTACGGTTTCCTCCCGTTCACTATCTTTTTGTTCTGTGGCAAGAACGATAAAGATATTTTTTTTGGGAAAATCCTGGGCTGCGAGATTATCAAGCGTTCTTTTCAATATATGTATCGGCTCTTTGTATTCCGGGATAATGACGACATGATGGAGTTTTGAAACATGATGAAGTTTTTTTACTTCACTGATCCAATCTACTTTTATATGAGCCTGCATAGTCAAAAATGACCGTATGGCATAATAGGCAAGGGAAAATGATTTATAAAACCAGTAGATGTCAAAGGTGATGATGAGGTAGGCCACAAGCGCCGGGTGCCAAAAAGAAAGCCAAAGAGGCATGGTGATGAGCAGCCATGCAGAGAGAGGGATAGTGATTTCTATGAGTCGGCGCATAAAGACAAGCTGTTCTATTGTATCATATTCCAAACAATTCCCGAGCGTTTTTCGTCGTTTGTTCTTCCACATTTTTGACGTCACATCCTTTTAATTCAGCGATTTTTTTGGCAATCAGTGGGATATATTTTGGTTCATTGCGCTCTCCCCGGTGGGGAATTGGAGAAAGATACGGTGCATCGGTTTCCAACAGAAGCTTGTCTATCGGAATGAGGGGAACTGTGAGAGCGAGTTGTTTGGAATATGTGACGTTGCCATCAATACCAAAATAAAATCCTCGATTATTGATGTGTTTTATATCATCCGGCCCGCCGGAAAAACAGTGGAATACCCCTTTTGGGAGCGTGGGCATGCTGTCTATCACATCAAATATTTCACTATAAGCATCACGGCAATGGATGATAACCGGAAGATTGTACTTGAGAGCAAGACGTAATTGTTCTTCAAATAACTGTTTTTGCTCTTCTTTTTTGCCAACCGCAGGAAATCCTTTGTACGCGTGATAATCCAGTCCGCATTCGCCGATTGCGACGACCTTATCTCTAATCATTTTTTCCAGTTTTCGTACATCAGGAAAATTGCTGGTTTCATATGGGTGACACCCGACTGAGGCAAAAATTCCGTTTTGTTCTGACTGTGCAAATAAGAATGCTTTACTCGAAGATCCGAGGCTTGCTCCGGGTATAATAAACTCCTTTACTCCTGCTTTTTTTGCATTTCCGATAATAGTTTTTCTGTCTTCATCAAATTCAGGGAATGTGAGATGGCAATGCGTGTCGATGAACATAATTTGAAAATTATATTATTGTATCCTTGGAAATAGCGGTAGTTGTGACTGAATCGTTGGTCCGTTAAATTGAGTAAGGATTTTTTGGGATGTTTTCGGAAGAAACGGTTGAAGAAGATTAGCAATCGTTCGGATAACATCAATTGCATGTACTAATACGTTTTCAAGCTGTTTTCCTTCAAGTTTCCATGGCGTGTTTTCGTCAATATATTTATCTGTCTCTTTCACGAGTTTCCAAATATCGGCAAGCGCATCACTAAACCGAAATTCCTCCAATGCATTCTTATATTTTTCAGAATTAATTTTTTTAACTTGTAACTTGTAACTTGTAACTTGTAACTGATTCGAAAGTTTACTTACTCTCGCCACAAGATTTCCTAAACCATTCGCCAAATCCGCATTATACAGTTCCTTAAATCTCCGTTCAGAGAAGTCACCATCATCATAGGAAGGAATTTCGCGAAGTAAGTAATATCGGAGCGCATCAGTTCCATATTTTTGAATGAGCTCATTTGGATTAATAACATTTCCCACGGTTTTACTCATTTTTTGTCCTTCTACCGTGATATATCCATGCATAAAAATTGTTTTTGGAAGTTTTAATCCAGCAGAAAGTAGAAATGCAGGCCAATAAATTGCATGAAATCGGGCAATGCCTTTGCCGATAACGTGGACGTTAGCTGGCCACCATTTTTCATAATTTTTTTCATCCCACCCAAATCCGATACCGGATTGATAAATATTGAGGGCATCAAACCAAACGTAAATCCGCTGTGTCAGGTCATTGGGAACCGGGACACCCCAATTTTTTGCTCGCTCGTTTGTTCTTGATATAGAAATATCCTGCAACGGTTGCTTGAGAAATGAAAGAACTTCATTTTTTCTAAATTCTGGAACCACGTTGATCACACTGGTTGTTAAAAGATCAATAAGTTTTTTTTGGTATTTGGATAATCTGAAAAAATAATTTTCTTCTTTTATAAGATCAAGTTTTTTTCCTGGGTGTTCGAAACATTCTCCGTTTTCATTGAGTTCATTTTTTGCATAGAATACTTCGCACCCCAGACAGTAGAGCCCCTCATAAGATTTTTTATAAATGTCTCCGTTTTTATCGCAAAGCTCCCAAAGTTTTTGACTGGCAGGGAAATGGTGTTTTTGGTCGCTTCCTTTTTGGAATGCGTCAAACTGAACATTGAGATTTTTAGCTAAGTTTTGGAATAATTCAGTATTTGTATCTACAAACTTTTGAATTTGAGTATTTGTTTTTTCTGCAGCCTGAACATTTTTTAGCGCGTTTTCGTCTCCTCCTGAAAGAAGGCAAGTATCTTCTCCAAGAAGTCTGTGGTATCTGGCGATGGTGTCAGCCTGCACAAACTCAAGCGCATGACCGATATGAGGCGGTGCGTTGACGTAGGGAATAGCAGTAGTGATATAAAATTTTTTGTTCATACTATGTGTCATTGTACTTCAGTACAGCTTTATTTCTCAAGGAAGAGCTGATCATCGGATTTTTCGCATTTTATGAAATGTATATTCAATGGAAATGAGACATAGAATAAGAAGTACGCTGTAGAAGGGATTACGGAGATTAAAAGATCGTAGAATGAAAAAAATGATGATGCCGGTGCTAACGAGTATTGCCTGCCGAATATTGCAAAATATAAATAAAAATAAAAATGTCAGCGTGAATCCTAATAAAAAGTAAAATCCCAAAAAATGCCAAAAGAGTTCGGGTGGATAAGAGTTGATAAACCATCCCAGGGTGCTGGCAAAGATAAAGAAGAGAAAGAGGTGAAGAATATTTCTTTCAGGAGAATGTAGTTGCATATCAATATTATTATATTTCATAAGACCACCTCTTGCTAGATTACTGAGCTTGTCGAAGGACAAGAGGTGGTCTTGAGAAAATTCACATACTTGCTACAATGAGGCAACTATGGAACTTCAGACACTCGTAATTTTCGTAAGTATCATTGTTGGGTTTTCTATCCTTATCTACATAGTGAAAGCCGAACTTGCCAAGCTTTCCAAAAATGATGAAAATAAAGCGCTCCTCCAGTGGCTTAAATCCATGCAGGTAACGATCGACGGGACCAATAAAACACTCCACGATACTATGAGAGGGACGACATCGGATATGACCAAGGCACTCCAGGAAAATTCAAAACAATTAAATGAGCGACTAGATGCAGCAGCACGTGTCATTGGTGATCTGAAGAAAAATTTAGGAGAAATGAGTGAGGTGGGAAAAGGGATTCGATCCTTGCAGGAATTTCTTCAATCGCCGAAATTACGTGGAAATATTGGTGAACAGGTGCTGTCAGACATGATAGGGCAGACATTTCCGAAAAATTCATTTCATTTACAGTACTCGTTTCGTTCAGGACTAAAAGTAGATGCGGTTTTGAAAACTGACGCAGGACTTTTATGCATTGATTCAAAGTTTCCGATGGAAAATTTTACGAAAATGCATAAAGGTGAAACAGAAGAAGACCGTCGTCAGGCAAAAAAAGATTTTATGAGTGATGTGAAAAAGCACGTTGCGGATATTTCAAAAAAATATATTTTGCCGGAAGAAGGAACAATGGATTTTAGCCTCATGTATATTCCCTCTGAATCGGTATATTATGAAATTGCTAATATGGAGGATCTCATGGAGATCGCTAGAAAAGCACGGGTGTATCCAGTATCACCCAATACACTTTACGCACATCTCCAGGTGCTCCTCCTTTCATTTCAGGGAAAAGAATTGGAACAGAAATCACAGGAAGTATTCCGGCTGTTGCGCGCAATCCAAAAGGATTACGGAAAAATTGATGAAAACCTCGGAGTCCTCGGTAAACACGTGACCAATGCATATAACTCCATGAACACGGTATCCAGCTCGTTTAGTTTACTTGGGCAGAAACTTTCTTCAACACAGAGATTAACAGGGGTAAAAGAAGAGGAACAATGATAAAAATTTCAGTTGATAAACGAATTCTTAATAGCGAGCAGAAGAGTGCGGTGGAGTTTGGGGATGGCCCACTCCTCATCATTGCCGGGGCCGGAACGGGAAAAACGACGGTCATCACAGAGCGGATAAAACACCTTATTTCTTCAGGCCGGGCAAAACCGCAGGAAATTTTAGCTCTTACGTTCACCGAAAAAGCTAGTAGAGAGATGGAGGAACGGGTAGATCTCGCACTTCCGTACGGTGTGACTCAGATGTGGATCTCCACATTCCATGCATTTTGTGACCGTATCCTTCGGAATGAAGGACTTGCAATCGGTCTTGATCCCAATTTTAAACTGATGACTGAGGCAGTTACGATTCAATTTTTCCGTACGAATTTATTTGCTTTTGATCTTTCGTATTTCCGTCCTCTTGGAAATCCAACGAAATTTATCAGTGGGATGATACAGCATTTTTCAAGACTGAAGGATGAAGATGTGAACCCCAGTCAGTATATGGAGTGGGTAAATTCGAAGCACGAAGCACGAAATCCGAAACAAATCAAAAATTCTAAAACTAAAATTATAAACGATGACAACGAAGAAATGGAAAAGTATAGAGAACTGGCACAGGCATACAAAACCTATGAGGAGTTGAAGATAAAATACGGGGTTATGGATTATGGGGATTTGATTGCGTATACGCTGAAACTTTTCAGGACGCGGAAAAGCATTTTAAAAAAATATCAGGAACAATTTAAATACCTCCTCATTGATGAGTTTCAGGATACGAATTTTGCTCAAAACGAACTTGCAATTCTTCTTTCCGGGTCTAAAAAGAATATTACCGTTGTAGGAGATGACGATCAGGCGATATATCGATGGCGAGGAGCAGCTATTTCCAACATTTTACAATTCCGAACACACTTTCCAAAAACTTCTATCGTAGTGCTTACAAAAAATTATCGTTCAACAAAAGAAATTCTTGACCGGTCGTATCAGATGATTCAGAACAATAATCCGGATCGGTTGGAAGTGGTCGAGAAGATAGATAAAAAATTGGAATGTGTACGGAGAATCAACGGAATGCCGATAAAACTATTGTATGTAGATCGTGTGGAAAATGAGGCGGAGGAAGTAGCAAAAATTATTAAAAATTTACAATTGACAATGAATAGTGAGCAGAAAAAGAATTATCAATGGAAGGATGTGGCGATACTCGTGCGGGCAAATGCGCATGCAGAACCGTTTGTGAGAGCTTTATCCAGAAATGGTATTCCATATCAATTTTTAGGCCCCGGGCAACTTTTCCGTCAGCCGGAAGTGAAAGACCTTATTTGCTATCTTAAAATTCTATATGACATACAGGATACGGTGTCCCTGTTCCGTGTGTTATCCATGGATCATTTTCAGATTCCTGCCAGAGATATTGCAGCTCTTATTTCGTATGCAAGGCAACAGGGGATGTCGCTTTTTGAGGTCTGTGAAACTATTGCAAATAGTGACATCGCAGAGGTCGCACGACCAAATTCAGGAGTTCTTCGATCCTTCCCCCTCGCATCCGCTCGGGTGCAGGCCCCTACGGCGAAGAACTCGAATTTGTCCGCGCTACCCGCGACTGAAGAACAAAACCCGCCTGCCGGCGAGGCAGGTTTTGTTCCCTCACGGCGCGATGACACTTTACGTTTATCATCTGACGGAGAAAAAAAGATTGCTTCCGTGATGACACTTATTTTGAAACATTTGTCGCTTCTGAAAAAAGAAACAGCGGGGCAGATTCTCTATTATTTCATGGAAGAAACGGGGCTTCTCAAATCCTATATTTCCATCAAAACTACCAAAGAAGAGCGTGCAGCGGAAAATATCGCTAAATTTTTTGACAAACTTAAATCCTATGAAGCGGATCACGAAGATGCGAGTGTATTCAGTGTCGTTGATTGGTTGGATCTATCCATGGATTTAGGAGAATCACCTCTTGCTGCAAACTCTGATTGGAATACCTATGATGCAGTAAATATATTGACTATTCATTCTGCGAAAGGATTAGAATTTCCCATAGTTTTTTTGGTCAATCTCGTGGGAGCCAGATTTCCAACGACAGAAAAGCATGAACAAATTCCGATTCCCGATACTCTCGTAAAAGAAATTCTTCCGGAGGGGGATTACCACTTAGAAGAAGAACGCCGTCTTTTTTATGTGGGGATGACGCGGGCGAGGGATGTATTATTTTTTACTGCAGCGAAATATTATGGGGAAGGGAAACGGGAGAAAAAAATTTCTCCGTTTGTCATTGAGACATTGGGCGAAGAGACCATAAGACAGGAAGACGCTAAGACAGGAAGACCGGAAGAGAAACAATTACTCCTTCTTGATTGGGCAAAACCGAAAGAGGCGGAAGAGAAAAGGGAGAGGCAGCCGGTTCATTACTTATCCTACTCCCAGGCAGAGACGTTTAAACGGTGTCCGCTTCAATACAAATACCGGTATATCATACGGATTCCTGTGCCTCCATCTTCTGCTCTTTCTTTCGGCGATACGATTCATAAAACACTCTATGCATTTTATGAAAGAGCCAAGAAGGGGGAACCGGTGGACAAACAAATCCTCCTTAAATTTTATCACGAAAATTGGAAATCCATTGGATACAAAAATAAAGGGTATGAAGAAAAAATGAAACAGCATGGCGTCGAGCTTTTGGAGGAATTTTTTCAAAAAGGATATGACCACACGGTGCAGGTTATAGCACTCGAGCAACCGTTTAAAATAAAAATTACTCAAGACCTCACGCTTGGCGGGAAAATTGACAGGATTGATAAACGGAAAGACGGCAAACTTGAGATTATTGATTATAAGACAGGATCAGCGCCCAAGAAAAAAGATCCTTCACAGGATGTGCAGTTATCCGTCTATGCTCTGGCTGCAACAGAACAAGGTATATATGGAGAAAAGCCGGAAAACATCATTGTTTCTTTTTATTTTTTGGAAGGTCAGGAAAAAGTGTCATCAACCCGTGCGGGTGGACAACTTGAAGATGTCCGGCAGGATATCAAACACATCGCAGAAGATATTTCTCTGAGTCATTTTTCTCCGGCGCCCGGTAAGCATTGTGATTTTTGTGAATTCCGCCTCATCTGCGAAGCTTGGAAATAGTATCTATGCTGAAGCCACGTTTGACGTGGCGAGGCTTGGAAATGAGGTATTGACAGCGTTGAAGTTTTCATGACATAGTAGTGAAGAAGGAATAATTTTATGGCAAAAAAAACGAAAAAAATAAATTCGTCACTACTTAAATTATTATTGTGTCTTCTTGGAATATCAATAATATTATTTTTGTTCGTTGTCTATAAAAATAATACATCTTCAGTAAAAGGAGATTCGACTATTTCTACAGGAAGTGGATCAGTGAAAATGGTAAATTTAATGGAACGGACGGCAAATGCAGGAGAAGCCTGTGGAAAAAGTGTGAATAAAGCATGTCTAAAAGATCTCATTTGTGCGCCTCTTGGTGCTTCTTATAAGATATTACAAGCAAAAGCAGCAGAAATAGAATCGCGTGTAGAATCAGAAAGTGTACCTCAAGAACAACGATTGTGCATAGGAAAGACGGAAAATGGAATGACGGGTGGCTGTATGCCGTACATTCCGTATTACGGAGCCTGTATAAAAGTTGGTGTTTGGCCACCTCCTGTTCCGAAAATTACCCCGACACCGACGTTGAGTTCAAAACCATGTTTGCAACGTCAACCTCAATGTGTACCGACCGCGTCTCGGCCATGTCCAATGTATTCGTCTCCACCTCCAGGAACAATTTTTTGTACCCCGACTCCGACACCAATGCCGACAAAGAGTCCTATCACGTTTCCTAATTGTAATATTCGGAGTGAACCAATTATCAAATGTCCAACAGGATATACATGTAAAAACACCTGTAATCCTTCACCTGGTGCGACAGGATGTGCACAATATGATATTTGTGTGCCGATCAGTACTCCTACACCGACTGTTGGTGTGGTTTATACTCCGTCACCGAATCCAAGAATCCAAATGCGTACTGTTCCTCCATCGCCACCATCATTACCACGAGGTGGGTTGCGATCGTGGATAGGTTCATTTATCGGAAGAAATTAATACAAGGATAATATAACTCTTTTCCTCCAAAGCCTTCTTTGAATTTGGTAAATCCTTTCCATGAAGTGAATTGGTTTGGCGTTCGTTCGTCAAAGACGCCGACAAAATCAAATTGTTTCATTCTCCGTTTTTTACTTAGCTTCAATGCTTCCCAGACAAGGAGTGTCGGGGTGAATAGTTTTTTTCCTTTTTTGGTGGCTCCTGCTATCCAGTAATAGGCAATATCTTCCCAGAAAAGCAACAATATCCCTCCAATCATTTGACCACGATAGTTCGCAAGCAGTATTGTTGCATTTTTCGGGTAAAAAATATTCCAGAGTTTATCAATACCATAGGTGGTAATACCACCGAACATACCCGCCGAAGTATTTTTAATGCGGATTAAATCCGCAATAGACGTTGATTCCTTGATGATGACATCATGTTTGATTGCTTTTCTGACTGCCCGCCGTTTTGCTTCGGTAAATTTTTGAAATATTTCTTTTTCGGGTAATGTCAAATCAACGTAAATTGTTTTTGTCGGGAGAAACGGTTCTTTATGGATAGAAAAAAAATTAGACAGACTTTTTATATATTGTTGATATTGTTCTGGATTGGTATCCAGAGTGGGTTCAACAGCCACCCGCGTTACATGGCATTTTTTAAGTAAAGGAATGAGTTGCGGTAGATATGGAAGTGTGACCGGGCGCTGAATTTTGGCCATGGTACCCAAAAAGGGAATCTTTTTGATCCACATATTTATCCCATCAAGGCTCACCACATCCCAATGGAGTGCTTTAATGTATTTCTTATAAAGAGGTGATTGTTGGAGGTCCATATGTTCGGAAAACTCGGAGAACTCGGATAAATCAGAAAACTCGGAAAATCTGAGATTCTGAACATCTGACATTCTGAGCATTCCGACCTTCTGAGTATTCTGAGTTTTCTGAACTATACTTTCGTTTTCAATTTTAATAATGTCCACCGTATGTTATCCAAAAGGCAGTATAATCGGTAGATGAATGGCTTGATAATGAGGTCGTACGATCCAATGAACTCTACCATTTCCGGGTGATATCCTTCTTTAAATCTATGGAATCCATACCAAGGATCATGAATATCAGGATCCGGCCCCATAGCTCCCCAGAGATCAAATTTTTTATAGCCATTTCGTTTCCCCCATTGTACTATTTCCCATAATAGGAGATTAGGGGCCATGACTTCCCGGTGATTTCGTGAAGAAGCGCCGTACGGATAATAAATCGTATCATTAAAACAAAATAGTATCCACGTAGTGACTATTTCATCGTTGTAGCTTGCCGTAAAAAGTTTAGCGCTGCCATGTTCTTTCATACTATTCCACATGGTTTGATGATATGTTCTGTTATGTGCATAAAATCCCTGTCTCTCTGTCGTTTCTTCTGAGAGTTTCAGATACGCCTGAAATGCAGAATCGTTTGAATCTTCTTTGATGATGACACCGTGTTTTTGGGCCAGTCTGATGTTGTATCTGGTTTTACTATGCATATTTTTCAATAATTCTTCTTCGGACTGCGTGAGATCAAGAATAAAGGTGTATTTGGTAAACAGAGGACGATGCGAAGAAATTAATTGCTCATTGCTCATTGTTTTCTGTCCAATGACAATATTTGGTTCGAGTTGAATGAAAATTGCTTTTTTTTGTTTTCCGATTTTTTTTAACTCATCAATCATGGATTGATCCGGTGATGGCCCTTTCGGAAAATATCCGATGGTAAAAGGAGTGTGAGGGATGCTGTGAAACGTCATTTGCCAACACTGAGAAATTTTTTCATTGTTTTCAGCGATGAGTCGGACAACATCAACCCCCATTTTTTTCCGAAATTCTCCCCACTGCCAAGTTTGAAGTGGGTGATCGATAAACGCATCCCATTGTTTCTGGTCATCAGGAGTTGCCGGACGGACGGTTGATGTGGATTGAATCATTAGTTTATTATCTCACTGTCAGAGGAGATAGTCATCTTCCCGAAATCCCCGGGACGGATCGAGGGATATTTGTTTTTCCAATAATTGTTCCGGAATGTCAGCAATAAACCGTGAAACAGCATTCTGTGTTCTGGTTCCGAAAAATAATCGTCTGTTGGCGTATGAGAGATAGAGTTTTTCTTTTGCACGCGTTACTCCTACATAACAAAGCCTTCGTTCTTCTTCCAGTTCCTCTTTATCCATGAGGGATCTGCTGTGGGGAAAGAGTCCTTCTTCCATGCCGATGAGAAATATGGTGTTGAACTCCAGTCCCTTGGATGAGTGGAGAGTCATGAGAGTTACCACATTTGTTCTTTTTGTCGTATCCTGTTTGTTAGAAATCGGTTCTTGTTCAAGAAGCGCGACAGTATCCAGAAATTCAGAAAGTATAGGAAATTCAGTAGCTACAGATCGAAGTTCCTTGATGTTTTCCAATCGGTATGCCTCCTCTTCAACGTTGGCGTCATAGAGACCTAGGTAATCAGTGACCTCAAGAATCGTATCTAAAAGTTCAAGTGTTGTGAGTTCTACGAGTTTATTATCAGCCTCTTGCGTTTCTCTCCAAGATATAAATTTTTCCATTTTTCTTTTTCCGATTTTTTCTATGCGTTTGAGCGATACAGTATCTTTTGGATGAGTAATAAGCCGAAGATATGAAAGAACATCTTTAATTTCTTTGCGTTCATAAAATCGGGTTCCACCGACTAGTGTATATGGAATGCCTGCATGTAAGAACGCTTCCTCTATGACGCGGGATTGAGCATTAGTCCGGTACAAGACTGCAAAGTCATTGAATGGTTGATGGCTTTGAAGGATAGATGTAACAATAAATGTTGCTTCATCATGTTCCGTTCTTGCTTCGTATATTGTGATAGCAGCACCTTCTTTTTTTTCTGTCCAGAGTTTTAAAATAGGATGACTGGTATTTTTTGATATCACTGCGTGTGCTGCATCCAGAATCGTTTGTGTTGAGCGGTAATTTTGTTCTAAATGGAATTTTTTCATATTCGGATACTGCGTTTTGAAATTGACGATATTCCGAAAATCCGCTCCGCGGAATCGGTAGATGCTTTGTGACGCATCTCCCACAACTGTAATATTTTTATATCTTCCCGCAAGAAGTGTTGAGAGCATATATTGCGCTTTATTGGTATCCTGGTATTCGTCTATCAGAATGTAACGGTATTGTTCCTGATATGATCCCAGTATATCCGGAAATTTTTGGAATAATTGTACGACAACTCCGAGAAGATCATCAAAGTCGAGAGCGATATTTTCTTTGAGTTTTTTTTGGTATGCGAGGTAGACTTGAGCAACCACTTCCTGAAAGTATCCGCGGCTATATTGGGGATATTCCGTCGCTGAAATGAGTTCATTTTTCGCTTCACTAATTGTGTGAAGTATTGCTCCCGGATTGAAATTTTTTTGTGATATATCCAACTCTTTCATTATTTCTTTTACGACATCCAACTGGTCATTTTGATCGTAAATTGAAAAATTTATCGGAATGCCGATTCTATTCCCTTCCTTGCGGAGTATCTTTGCGCAAAAAGAATGAAAGGTGCCGGCGAACGGAAGAGGACTAGATGGGGAGATAGGGAGATGGGGAGATTGAGGATTAGTAGATAGCAGTTTTACGATACGCTCTTTCATCTCTCCTGCGGCTTTGTTGGTGAAAGTCACCATGAGGATATTTGTAGGATCAATATGTTTTTCCTGGATAAGATAAGCGACTTTATATGTCAGTACACGGGTTTTACCGCTTCCGGCGCCAGCCAATATGAGAATCGGACCTTCGGTGTGGGTTACCACTTCCTGTTGATCTTTATTTAAATCATTGAGGAGTGACTTTGTCATAGAGTATAATATATCACATGAAACAACTCTATTTGGTTGCAAATTGGAAAAGTAATAAAACAATTGAAGAGGCTAAAGATTGGATCTTAAAGATGAAAACTGTTTTTCAACAGGAAAGAATCAAAAATAATAATAATTTACACATTGTTCTTTGCGCGCCGTATACAACGCTCGGAGTGTTAAAAGAAGAAATTGAAAAAGCAAAACTCCCCATTCATTTAGGCGCTCAGGACATATCGCCGTTTGGGAAAGGCGCATATACGGGAGAAATAAATGCGGATATGCTCAAAGGCCTTATCGAATATGTTCTCGTCGGTCATTCAGAGAGACGGAATTATTTTCAGGAAAAAGAAGAAGAATTAAATTTTGAAGTCCTTCAGTCCCATTCAGCTGATTTTCAGACTATTTATTGTATAGATAAAGAGGATATGTACGTTCCTGCATCCGCTGATATCATCGCGTATGAACCTGTTACCGCAATAGGAAGCGGAGAAGCAGAGGATGCCATATCCGCAAATATGATGTGTGAAAAAATTACGAAAAGAAACAGGATGAAATCAGTATTATACGGCGGAAGTGTAACGGAAAAAAATATTTGCGAATTTGTATCTCAGCCGTCTATTTCAGGCGTCCTAGTGGGTGGAGCGAGTTTAGACCCTGAACGTTTTTTCCGGATGATACAAGAAGTTTCCTCATTATGAACAGATTAAACAAGCGGATAGTATCCCGAATCATTGCCTGTATTTTTCTCATCGGATGCGCATACGGTATCATCCAGATGATACGGCTTACGAAGTCTGCTGAAAAACAATTCGGGCTCACGCCGCTTTCCATGTATCAGCTGGCAACAGACGGTGAAGCGATGGTGAAATCCGATAATGGGAGGGTGAATATCCTTCTTTTGGGTGTCGGTGGTGGCACACACGAAGGCCCGGATTTGACGGATACGATGATCGTCGTATCATTTCATCTGACGAAAAAGACGGTATCACTCATCTCGATACCCCGTGATATCTGGTCGGAATCACTCCAGGACAAAGTAAACAGCGCGTATCACTATGGGGAAGAGAAAAAGCAGGATGGGGGACTCGTGCTTTCTTCAGCAATTATTGAAGACATTGTCGGAATCCCCATTCATTACGGTTTGGTTATCGATTTTTCGCAGTTTGAGACACTCATTGATTATATAGGGGGCATTGATATTGTTGTACCCATTTCATTTACAGATACGGAGTATCCGATTGCAGGAAAAGAAATGGATGAGTGCAGTGGTGATGTGTCGTATCAGTGCAGGTATCAAACCATAACGTTTGAAAAAGGTCTTCAGCATATGGACGGGAAACGGGCACTTATGTATGTGCGAAGCAGACATGCAGAAGGAGAAGAAGGAAATGATTTTTCCCGAGGCAGGCGTCAGCAGGATGTCATCGTTTCGGTGAAAACAAAAATTTTATCTTTAGAACCATGGTATCACCCGGATATGACCCTTCATCTTTTTCAGTCTTTTGATAAAGCGACAAAGACCAATCTGACAGTAGGACAATTATTGGCTCTCGGCAAACTCGGTATGGGGATAAATCCTGATGCTATCGGCAAAATTTCCATTGAACCGCATCTTGTAGAAGCACCGTTTGACACATATCAGCGGTATGCACTCGTCCCGATAGAAGATTTTGAAGAGATACGCGCATTTATCAAAACTTCACTGGGAGAGAAGTAATTATTTGGAGTTCTGTCATCCCGCACTTGATGCGGGATCCAGTGTTTTTCAGCCTAGATTCTTGCTTTCGCAGGAATGACACCTATCGCAGTAATACGAATCCTCCCGTAACCAGCCCAATGCCAACCAAAAGAAGGAGCGCTGTCGGCTCCCACGTTCCCGGCTCCGGCATTGGTTCTGCTGTTATGGATGCTTCGGGGGTAGGTTCGATTGTTGCTGATGGCGTTGCATCTCCCAGAACTTGAGACCCTGCCTTGAGAATAGTGAATGTCGTTGTGAGAGCAATTGCTTTTCCTTTGTCATCAACTGTCGTTATCGTTACGCTCTGTTTTCCGTTTGAAAGCGGTTTAGCCGGTGTGAATGACCACAGGCCATTTGCTCCGACTGTCGTTTTTCCGCTTACCGGTGCGGCAATTCCCAAGGTAATTGTTACTGTTTTTTGCGGTATTCCCGTTCCTTGAATAAGCGGACGATTTGAGACCAGAGATGTGTTTTGAACCGGTGCCGTAATAGCAACGCCGCCGATTTTTCCGGGGACCGGTGTAGATGTTGGAGCAGTCGTTCCTAATACAGCTCCCCCGGTATCTGTACTTGCCAGCGTATTTGTTGCTTTTCTTTTTGTTTGCTGATTTCGGAAATCATATGTGTTACCTATAGTCATATCTCCAACAGGAGCGTCATTGTCAGTATCAGTGATACCTTCAGTTATTTGTGTACCGTAATAGATTATTATCGTTTCGGTCATTTGGCTTTTCGTCGGGATATATCGGGAAAGATCCTTCGTTCGTATGAAATTAAGGGGGATGATCCATGAACCGGACCCGGTAATCAGTGTTGATATGGGCTGACTGTCTTCGAGCGTTATGACAAGAAGCCCTCCACTTGCGGGTTTCCCGTCATTTGTTTTTACCATACCATAGGACGGTTCAAATCCAGAGGACAGTGTGTCGTCCATAATGGTCTGACCGGTCTGAAGCGTATAGGCGGGTTTATCTTTTGCAGGGAATTCTTTTCCGTCAGATAAGACCTTCATATTATAGGTCGTATTTGGCTGTAAATTTTTTATCGCAACACTGTGATTGGTGTATTTTATGAGTTTACCTGCCACATCACGTTCATCATATGCGTTGATTTTTGTGTTGGATTTTGTTTCGAGAATAACCATACCGGTTGTTGCTGTGGTGGTTTGCCATATCACTTTGGCGGAAGTATCACTGACGTTGGTAATAGTGAGGTTTATGGGTTCAGTTGATGGAGACGCGCTTGTTTTACTTGATGTTACTTTCTGTACCAAAAAACTGATTGCCCCTATTATAAAAAATAGGATAAATAATGCCAGAAGTGTCGGAATTTTTTTAGGAAAATTCATACTATACCCCTCAATATCGTTTTCTATTATTTAATACATTTAGCGTGTCCGTGTCAATGGTTGCAGAGATTGAAGCAGATAATTCCTGCAAGGATGAACTCACTGTTGAGGTTTTCGTTGTTTTTATAAGTTCAAATGTGATCCATAAAAAAACTGTCACAAAGGTGAAGACAGAAATAAGGAAAAGATCCCGATCGTTATTTTGTTTCATAATATGTTATGAGATCTATTGACGCTTTGATAAATGTTGGTTTTCCTGATTCAGATGCGGATACAAAAATCGTTTTTATGGGAAGAAAATTCATTGAGCGTATCGTAATAAATCTTCTCATTGTAGTCAATTCTTTAAGAAATGCTAGGATAGAAGCAAACGGACCTTCGACGTTACAGATAATAGGTATTTCTGTAAAATTATTTTGATTTTTTTGATTCACAGAAGTTGATTGGGAAGCCAGTTGAATGTTTGACATTTGAAGCAATGAAATTGCCACATTTTTTTCTGCTGCAAGGAGTTTTATCTGTGAGACAGCATCCAATGCTTCTGGACTGATGGGAATTGCTTCTGCAAGTATCGGAAAAAGTGCTTGATTGTTTTCGTACACGGTGTTTGCCTCAATAAGTGAGTAGATTTTTATATCCATTTTTTTGTCTATTTCAGTTTTATCTTTAATTTCTCTTCGTAAATATAGTATGGTCTGTATCGTCGGTCTTATGGCATACCACCCAAATACGGATAAGACAAGAAAAAAGAAAATGACCGTAGAATAGTTTTTTGTTTTCGGACTTTGTAAAAAAGGAGTAATCGCTTGAGAGTATTTTTTATATTGATCGGTAAGTGGCAAAATTGATTGTTCCATAGAGCTATTTGTTTAATTTTTCTTTTCTGAAGGTGATTGTTTTATGTTTGCCGTGAAAGTATATTGTATGCCTGATGATTTTTTTTTGACGTCACCGATTTTTACACCGATTAATTTATCGGTAGAAGAAAAATTTGAGAGAAATCGCGTAAAACTATCTGTTGACTCTGCAATAGCATTTGCTGTTATTATGTTTTTATTAATTTCTAAGAAATCGAAATATGAACCGGTTGGTAAAAGCGTATGAATTAATATGAGTGTTTCAATTGGAATTGGTTGGTCCCGCAGAAGTAACTTAATTGCATTGGTTTTATCCTGAGCATTCCGTATTTCTTTTTCAAGCGTGATGTTTACTTCAAGAATTTCTTGTTTTTGTGTAATATTTTCTTTTAAGTCCGAAAGTCTTCTGTCTAAGCTAAATCGGGATGCAAATGCGATAAGAACGATCAGCTCCGTCGTAATCATGATATATCGCCCATACGATGTAATCCAAATCATGATGCGGTTCCACGGAGAGTTGGTATTTTTGTTCTCTATAAGAAGATTAATGGTTACTGAATTAGCAGGCATGATTTTAGTATAAGAGGATATGAAGTGTGTGACAAGTGACAAGTGAGACAGAAATTCCAACTACTTATTTAGAAGTTTTGAGAGACGGGATTTGAGACGATCTGCTTTATTTTTGTGGATGAGATGTGTTTTTACCGCTTTATCCAGTATCTGAAATGTTCCGGGAAGTGATTTCTGTGAAGGATTTTTTCGAAACTTTTTTATTTTGTCACGTAAGAGTACCCGTTTTTTGGCTGTGTATACTGATCTGATTTTATCATGACGGAGCTTTTTTTCCGCTTGCTTGGTAACCGGCATGAATGTAGTATAGCTGATTTGACCCTTTTAGGTCAAGACTGGGTTCATGTATAATTATTACTAAATGAAACGAATTTATTCCATTTTTTCAAATAAACAAACTTCCGTCCGGTCAGCTGCTACGGTTCTCATGTCAATGGTGTTGATTTCCAGAGTATTAGGACTGGTTCGCGATCGGCTCCTTGCAGCGCGGTTTGATCCGGAATTATTGGGTGTATATTTTGCCGCATTCCGGATTCCCAATCTGGTATTTGAACTCCTTGTGATGGGAACGTTGACCGCTGCTTTTATTCCGGTCTTTACTAAATACATTACCGAGGGAAAAGAGGATGATGCGTGGCACATCTCCTCAACACTCATTCATATTTGCACTTTCTGTATCGCTCTTTTTTCAATACCCCTTCTTCTGTTTACGGATTCGATTTGCCGATTAATTGCTCCGGGATTTTCTTCTCAGCAAATTTTTCAGATGAGTGCATTTACGAGGTTCATGATTGTATTTCAGGTACTTCCGCTTCTCATCGGGAATTTTTTCACCGGAATTCTCCAGTCATACAATTTATTTTTTGCTCCTGCTGCAGCTCCGGTCGTTTACAATATAGGTATTATCATTGCTATTGTAATTCTCACGCCCATGTTGGGAATATGGGCTCCTGTTGTGGGAGTTGGAATTGGGGCATTTCTCTTTATTTGTATTCAAATCCCTTCACTTATTGCCGTAGGTTATACACACAAACCCGTCATTGACCTTTCTCATAAAGGAGTCAGAGAGGTGGGAAAACTTATGATTCCCCGTACTCTCGGCCTTGCAGTTTCACAAATTGATACAACAGTTGATCTCATCCTTTCTACGCTTCTGGGGGCTCGGATGGTGACGATATTTCAATTTGCACAGCATTTACAGATGCTGCCGGTCGGGCTTTTTGGGACGTCTGTAGCGCAAGCCGCATTTCCAATTCTTTCTCAGGCATCAGCAAGAGGCGATAAGGAATTGTTTAAAAAGACCCTTATATCAGGTGTCAATCAGATGCTTTTTTTTATCATGCCCATGTCTGTCTTTTTTATTGTTTTTCGAATTCCGATTGTGCGATTAGTGTTCGGCGCATCCAGATTTGATTGGCAGGCAACAGTGCTCACGGGGATGACTCTATCGGCATTTAGCATTTCTCTTTTTGCTCAATCGATTTCTCCTCTGTTTACTCGGGCATTTTTTGCTCTGTATGACAGTATGACTCCGGTACTTATCGGGGTTATCACTATTACACTTAACGCTTTACTTAGCATTTTCTTTGTTTCTTATTTGAAATATCCGGTATGGTCGTTGGGGTTATCAACATCCATTGCCAGTATTTGCAATACAATTCTTTTGTATATTTTACTTTCCAAAAAACTTCAGACGTTTTCGTTTCGGGATATTGGATGGAGTCCGATAAAAATGACCATAGCAGCATTTATTATGGGGGTTGCCCTCTATATTCCGCTTAAACTTTTTGATCAATTAGTTTTTGATACGACGAGAATTTCCGGACTCGTGCTCCTTACCGGGGTGAGCGGGTTTATTGGACTGTCCTGTTATCTGTTTTTTGTCTGGGTTCTCGGGGTTTCAGAGCTTCAATCATTTCTACAGCTTCTTGATAAGGTGAGGCGGCCAAAACAGGTAGTTCTGGAGCCAGCACAGGAAGTGGTGAGTAACGGCGGACAGGATAGCGCTTCTTAATCTGTTTTTGTCAGTTCTATAATCACTACGCTGTGGGTGCCCATGTATATTTTTTGTTCAGATATCGTATTAGGAATAGTAATTTGAGTCGTTGTGTCCGTGCCAAATAAATAATGTTGTCGGTAAGTATAGTTCCCCGGATCGAGATTGGTAAATTTAACCGGTACAGTTTCAACATGTGAACCGTTTCTGTCGAAGTTTACTAAAAATAGCCGTATTGTTTTTTCTTTCGTTGAGGCAAAACCTGTCACCCACGTCCCTTCCCCTGTCACTTGAAGTCTGTTTCCGGCCATTTGGTCCATAAACGCATAGACCCAGTAACGTGGTTTGGGTTTTTTTCCTGCATTTTGATGCGCCACAAGTCCCCAGCCATTGGATTGTCCCGGACCGTCTTTCAGTTCAAAGGAGAATACGTAGGTCGGCCCACCTGATATCATCTGCCTTATAGCAGCAGCAGTATATGCGGCTGCGTATGTTGAGTTATACAACGAGCTTTTGTCTCCCGTGAACCCAAATTCAGTAATGAGCGTCGGTTTGAGCGTATGCCATGGGTAGGGTAGCATCCATGTTATGAAATTTGCCTGATCTGTTGTGTATCTGATGGGATCAGGAAGATATGAGTGCCAGGAGAAAAAATCAACACGAGAGCCGCTTGATGCCAGAGCCATAACCCAATTTTTATAGAGTCCTGTGGTTGCTGGGCCTCCAAGATAGAACCAATTCGTGTTTGATGTACGTTTGGCTCCATCGGCAGCATATTTATAAAGGGTCAAATAATTCTTTTCACCGGATAATTTCCATGAGCCAAAACTTGCTAAATCAGGTTCATTCCACACTTCGTAATAGACGCCACCTAAATTTTTTTCTCCTTTACCGCTATAGTGCTGAATGGTTTTTTCCACTACCGTCGCCCAATCATTCCAATCGTTCGGAGGGTTGATGATTGATCCTCCCTGTGCAATGGAAGCGGGCATATAGGATAATGCAAGAAGTGGTTTGGCTCCTGTTGCCAGTATTGTATTGACTGCCCCATCAAGTCTTGAAAAATCAAAAGACATACTGCTGCCACTTCCGCTCACGACAGAATAATAATCATAGAGATGATCAAGCCGGATAAATTTAGGACGCAATCCTTTTACTTCGGAAAGAACCGGCGCAATCATATCCACTGATTCTTCTCCACCCTGGGCAAATGCATGATAAAAATCGGTTTTTATCGGTTCAAGAATTGCTTTCGTATCTACAACAATAGCTGCAGGTGTTCCGACTGCACGAGTAATAAGGGTGATTGATTGATATGTGGCAAACAGAAGGAGCGGAAGAAAAATAAGAACAGCAATAAAAGAAATCAGCGATGTTATTTTGGGAGATGCATCCTGTTCCAGAATATTCATATATATTTCTTTACCAGCGTTAGACCGCCAAATACCATCGTAAGACTACCGATAAAAAGAAGAATTGCTGTTATTTCTGTTGAACCGGAAGTGGGAAGTTCCTCTCCGATCATGCTGGTTGATTCTGTTCCGCCAATAGCTGTCTCCATCGTAAACATGGAAGATGTGGTCTCTGTCGTTCCGGTGGTTGCATTTTGTGTGGTGACGACTACGGTATGGTTTCCGGATTCCAAAGAAGATGAGGGAGTTGCTATCCAGTTTCCGTTTTCATCGGCAATTGCTACCAGAGTTTGAGGTGTCGAATGGATGACAATTGTGACTGTTGAGCCGGGAGGTGCTTTTCCTATTATTACCGGAACTCCTCCGGTACTTGCTTCTTTTAGTATAGATACGGTCAGAGCAGATGGTGTTCCGGGTTGAGAAATTAGGTTTTCGAGTGGTTTTATAGTAGGAATGGGTGTTGGAGAAGAAATCACCGGTGTAGGAATGGGTGTTGGAGAAGAAATCACCGGTGTGGGGATAGTAGAATCGGTTGGTGCTGCTGTCAAATCATTGCCTCCGGTAATAGTAATAGATCCCGGTTGACTGCTAGTCAGTACGTTGACAGTTTCTTCTCCGATGCCGGCCACAAAGGTATCAGGCGCAAATTGAACGGTAACTGGTGATGCGCTTCCGCTTAGAGCTTTTAACCGTAAAATTGCAATTTCTCCTTGACCATTGATGGGTTTTGCGGTGCTTTCTGCAGCAACGGTGATGGTAGCGGTTCCCGCACCCACTGTGCCTTGATTCAATATTCTAGGAGCAAGAGTGCTATTTGTGATGCTTTGAGCTTCAAATCTTGTTTGATCAAAGATAAGGGATATCTTTACTGATGCGACTCTGTTTTCTCCTGTATTTATAAGAATTTTCCATATAATTGTATCTTCGACCGCAGCAGAAGCCGTGTTAGGTGTTATAGACAATGTTGTGGCAGGCGCAGCTTTATTTCGAAGTTCTTGACGTTGACCGACAAAAAAAACAAGAATAGGTATGGAAACGAGGAGTATGATGCCCACAAAAATAAGAAGTACGTTTTTCATACAATATCTATTATGAAAGAATTAGTGGCGTGTGACAATAGGGGGTTGACAAAAATTAGCACTCGTTATATATTAGTGCTAATTTGGAGAGTCTATGGACACTACACAAATCGCAAAAGATCTTACGCCACGTCAGGTTGAGATATTAAAAGCTATTGTTGAGGAATACATTGCTACAGCGGAAGCGGTGGGTTCTGAAACCTTAGATAAAAAATTTAATTTGGGAGTTTCGCCTGCAACGATCAGAAATGAAATGGTCAGGCTTACAGATATGAAACTGTTGAAGCAGTCTCATACTTCATCAGGAAGAGCTCCTACGCCTGATGCGCTACGGTTTTATGTGGATGCCCTTATGAAGCCAAAGCATATGTCGGTGACAGAAGAAATGTCCGTAAAAGAAAAGATTTGGGATGTGCGTCAGGAAGTGGATAAAGTTTTAAGGGAAGCGACAAAGGCAGTCGCTTTTAAGACAAAAGCGCTTGCGTTAACGACGACAGATCACGGAGATTTATATTATGCAGGTGTCGGAAATATATTGGACATGCCGGAATTTTTTGATTATGAATTGACCCATTCATTATTTGACATGATTGAGCAATTTGATTTTTGGTGGAAATTGCATGAAGGACATAAGGATCCTTTAGTCGTTCTTTTGGGGGATGAACTAGGAGAAAAGTCTCTTTCTCAGTGTGGCTATATTTATCATACATTTGAAACAGCGCATGTCAAAGGAGCAATCGGAGTCGTTGGACCATTCCGATTGGATTATCCCGCAATTGTCCCTGTCGTCCGTTATATGGGAAATCTCATCAGTGAACTTGGGGGCAACTGGTAAGAGAGAAGCGTAGAAAAAGAGAAGTTTAGAGGCTTAGATGACATATGAAAAAACAAATATTGAATGATAACGTTGATTTAGATCAAAAGAAAGAAACAGAGAAAGAAGTGGAAGAAAAATCCTTTGATAACGTTCAGGATATCGGTCAGACCGTTGGAGAAGCGGAGGTGTGGAAAGAAAAATATATTCGGGCTCTTGCTGATTATCAAAATTTAGAAAAACGAACCGGCGAAGAACACCAACAAGTACGGATGTTTGCAGGATTAATAATTGTTGAAAAATTATTACCGGTTGTTGATCTTTTGGAAAAAGCAGAGGAACATCTGAAAGATCAGGGCCTTGAATTGGCATTGAAAGAGCTCTACTCATTTTTCCGAACAATCGGGGTAGAAAAAATTGACGTTTTTGGGAAATCGTTTGATCCATATACCATGGATTGTATTGAAATTGGAGATGGCGGAGAAGAAAATAAGGTGTTTTCTGTGGTTTCTGATGGATACCGGATGCACAATAAGCTTATTCGTCCGGCAAAAGTAAAAGTAGGGAAAAAAATGGAGGAAAAAGAAGATACTAGTATTAACAGTAATATGGATTAGCCCGCCGTAACTTAGCGTTCGCCTTTTCAATTCTATTCGAATACGGCTCATGCTTCGTTTACTGGCGGGTTCAAGAGACTGTATTTCTAAATTTAAAAATTTAGAAATACAGTCTCTAGAAAAAGGAGTTACATATGTCTAAAATTATCGGCATTGATTTAGGAACAACCAATTCATGTGTGGCGGTGATGGAAGGAGGATCACCAAAAGTGATTCATTCACAGGAAGGTAGGAATGTCATCCCATCTGTTGTAGACCCCGTGAAGAACATTGTAGGGGATGTAGCCAAACGTCAGACGGTGATTCATCCGAAAGATACGGTATTTTCCGTAAAACGGCTTGTCGGGAGAAAATTTTCTGATGTAAGTGTTCAGACGGATAAAAAGTGGCTTCCTTATGAAATAAAATCTGGAAAAAATGATATGGCTGTCGTAGAGGTAGCAGGAAAACAGTATACACCGCAGGAGATTTCAGCCAAAATTTTAGGAAAAATAAAAGCTGATGCGGAAAAATATCTTGGTAGTCCAGTCACACAAGCAGTCATTACCGTACCTGCATATTTTGATGATTCCCAACGTCAGGCGACCAAACAAGCAGGAGAGATTGCAGGACTTGAGGTCATGAGAATTCTTAATGAACCTACAGCTGCAGCGCTTGCGTATGGATTGGACAAGAAAAATGCCCACACCATCGCGGTTTATGACTTGGGAGGGGGAACATTTGATCTTTCCATTTTGGAATTAGGGGAAGGGGTGTATGAAGTAAAAGCAACCAATGGAGATACGCACCTAGGAGGCGATGATTTTGATAAAAAAATTCTTGATTACATCGCTGATGAGTTCAAAAAAGAACATCAGGTAGACTTAAGAAAAGATCCACAGGCATTGCAGAGGATCAGAGATGCAGCGGAGAAAGCAAAAATCGAGCTTTCTTCTTCTATGGAAACGGAAGTCAACCTTCCATTCGTGACACAAGGGAAAGACGGCCCTTTACATTTGGTCATGAAAATTACCAGAGCTAAACTTGAGTCGCTCGTTGGAGATCTTATTACCAAGACCATAGAGCCGGTAAAGAAATGTCTCGCTGATGCAAAAATTAAAACATCAGATATCAACGAAATCGTGATGGTGGGAGGTATGACACGGATGCCAAAAGTGATAGCTGTAGTAAAAGAATTTTTTGGAAAAGAACCGAATTGTTCCGTCAATCCTGACGAAGTGGTCGCAGTAGGAGCAGCGATACAAGCAGGAGTTTTAGCAGGGGACGTAAAAGACGTGGTTCTTTTGGATGTGACCCCATTGACTTTGGGACTTGAGACATTAGGTGCAGTATCAACGCCGCTTATTTCAAGAAATACGACCGTGCCGACGAGCAAAACCGAAATTTTTTCAACAGCTGCGGATAATCAAACGTCGGTGGAGATAAATGTGCTCCAAGGAGAGCGACCTATGGCTTCGGATAATAAATCATTGGGACGATTTATTCTTGCCGGTATTCCGCCGTCACCTCGGGGCATCCCACAAATTGAGGTGACATTTGATATTGACGCAAGTGGGATTCTCAATGTGACGGCAAAGGACAAAGCAACAGGAAAAGTCAGTACGATAAAAATTACCGGATCCACGGGGTTATCCAAAGATGAGGTGGAAAAGATGAAAAAAGAGGCTGAAGAACATGCGACAGAGGATACGGAAAAGAAAGAAAAAATTGAAGTCAGAAATAAAGCAGAGAATATGGTATATGTTGCCGAAAAAACTTTGAAAGATCTGGGAGACAAAGTGAAAGAGGAGGATAAGAAAGCTATTGAAGAGAAGACAAAAGCGCTGAAAGATATTTTGGAGACCGGAAACAAGGAAGATTTGGAAACAAAAACCAGTGAGCTTTCCGATGTCACACAAAAAATTGGCGCATCTATGTATAGTTCGGCAGGTCCACCACAAGATCCAGGGGAACAAGGCCAGCAGGCTGAAGGAGCCGAAGGGACTCAACCAGGGAAGGGACAATCGTCAGATGATGAAAAGTCTGATAAAGCCGGATCCGCCTCTGGCGAAAAAAATGGAAAAGTAGAAGAAGGACAGGTAGTAAGTTAGAAAGTTTATAAAGTTATAAAGTTTATAAAGTAAGACAATGAAAAATGCCTCGTAGAAAGATAGCGCGGGGCATTTTTAAATCTATACGTATGGCAACAAAACGGGATTATTACGACATACTTGGAGTTGGAAAACAAGCCTCTGATGAGGAAGTTAAAAAATCTTATCGGAAGCTTGCTTTGGAGTGGCATCCGGATAGAAATAAAGCGGCAAACGCTAATGAAAAATTTAAAGAGATTAACGAGGCATATGCAGTTTTGTCCAGTAAAGAAAAACGTGCGACGTATGACCAATTTGGGGCTGCTGCGTTTTCTCCCGAAGCCGGTCAGGCGGGCGGGCAAGGTCCATTTGGCGGCGGCTTCCGGCAAGGGCCGTTTTCCTATACCTATTCAACCAGCGGCGGTATGCCGTTTGGAGATGAATTCATCGATCCATTTGAAATTTTTGAGCAATTTTTTGGCGGAGGTGCGGGATTTGCCGGCGGAAGACAGCGGGCCAGGCGTGATGTCTATGAAATATCCATTTCACTTGAGGATGCGATAAAAGGAGTGACAAAAGACGTCATGCTCCCACGAGGCAGAGCAGGAGAGGGGTCTGAAAAAAAGACTATAAAAATTCCGGCAGGCGTAGATACAGGATCCCGGATACGGTTTGATGAATTTGATATCGTCGTGGATGTAAAAAAAGACCGGCGGTTTCATCGTGAAGGCGATGATTTAGTTGTTGAACAGAATATCTCATATGCGAAAGCCGCTCTCGGCGGAGTTCAGGATATTACTCTGATTGAAGGATCAGTAAAAATACATATCCAGCCAGGCACTCAGCCGGGGACGCTTATCAGAATAAAGGGAAAAGGCGCTCCTCACGTGCGGTCAGGAGGAAGGGGCGATCTCTATATTAAAATTCAGATTCATATTCCAACACATCTTACGAGTCGTCAAAAAGAACTCCTGGGTGAATTGGAGCATGAATAAGCATCGTTTGACCTGTCTAAAAATCATGGTATAATAGCTTTAGTATTAAAGGTAATGAGGAAGAGGTGGGGTGACCCGCCTTTTTTTATAAAATAATAATAGTATTACCCGCCGTAATTTTCTTTGCGCCTGTTCCCTACTATTCGTAGACGGCGCAAAGAGCATTAACTGGCGGGTACAGAGGCCACTAAACCGCTTCGTGAAGACGCGAACCGGTTTGTGGACACTAGTATGCCGGCAACAGTCAGAAGTGAATTTTCACTCGCATTAAATCAGGTAGCCACCGAACGGGGGATTGATCCTGCTATCGTTTTAGAAACTATAAAAGCTGCAATATTGGCAGCATTCCGTAAAGATTACGGCATGGAAGATCTTGAGCTTCTTACGGTTGAGCTCAATCCAGATAACGGAGAAGCAAAAATAGTAAAAGATGGTAAAAATGTGACTCCACCGGGATTTGGACGAATTGCAGCTCAAACTGCCAAACAAGTCATTCTTCAAAGAATTCGGGAGGCGGAAAAACAGGCCGTCCTCAGTGATTTTCAAACAAAAATCGGTTCTATTGTGCAGGGTATGGTATTGCGCTTTGATGGATCAAATGTGATTGTTGAAATAGGAAGAACACAAGCAGTGATGCCTTCGAACGAACAAAATGCTGCGGAGCGATATCATTTAAACCAACGACTTACATTTTATGTGGAAGGTATACGGGAAACTCTGAGAGGGAGTGAAATTATCATTTCCAGAAGTCATAAAGGACTTGTTGAGGGATTATTTAAACGGGAAGTTCCTGAAGTCGCTCAGGGAGTCGTTGAGCTTCGGGTTGTCGCTCGGGAAGCGGGAATGAGGACAAAAATTGCAGTATTTTCTTCTCAATCAGGCGTTGATCCTGTTGGATCCTGTGTCGGACAAAAAGGAGTCCGTGTACAGGCAGTAATCAATGAATTGGGAAATAATGAAAAAGTCGACATTATTCAATGGAGTGATAATAGTAAACAATTTATTGCCTCAGCTTTAGCTCCCGCAAAAGATGTTGAGGTGGTACTTTTTGAAGATAAAAAAATTGCAGAAGTGTATGTTTCTGAGGACCAGCTGTCGTTGGCTATCGGACGGGATGGAGGAAATGTACGGCTTGCGGCAAAACTAACCGGGTGGAAAATCGACGTGAAGAAAAAAGATGCTCCTGAAGTAAGCGTGGAAAACGTACCAGTTGAAGAAAAACTTGTCGAAGAAGGTAAAGAAGATAAAACGGAAACAAAAGAAGAAAAGCCAGACGAAAAAAAGGTTGAATAAACCTTTTTGGAAATGTATGAACGGAAAGGAAGTAAAAATAATTCTTTATGGTAAACAAAAAAGTAAGCACCAGTTCTTCAGAGAGACCACCGATTGTGGCGGTTCTTGGCCACGTTGACCATGGAAAGACAACGCTTCTGGATTATATCCGACATACAAATGTAGTAGCAAAGGAACACGGAGGGATTACACAGCACATCGGTGCGTACCAGATAGAAGTCAAAAGTCAAAAGTCAAAAGTCAAAAGTGAAGAAAAAAACCTTATTACTTTTATTGATACACCGGGGCATGAAGCGTTTATGAAGATGCGTGCACGCGGTGCAAGCGTTGCAGATATTGCGCTTTTGGTCGTTGCAGCAGATGACAGTGTAAAACCCCAAACGAAAGAATCCATCAGAATCATCAAAGAAGCTTCCATCCCTATGATTGTGGTTGTCAATAAAATTGATTTGCCTGCAGGAAATGTTGATAAAATCAAACAGGATCTTGCCCGAAATGAAATACAGGTAGAAGGATTTGGAGGAGAAATTCCCATGGTTCTGTTGTCAGCTAAAACCGGAAAAGGAGTGCCTGATCTTTTAGAAAAGATTATAGCTGTAAGCCAAACACTAACACTCAAAAATACTCCGGAGGATCCGGTTGAAGCAGTGGTTATAGAAACGCGTGTGGATAAAGGGAAGGGGCTGGTAGCGTCAATCATCATAAAAGCCGGAACGCTTACAGCAGGGATGCGATTGTTTGAGGGAGAGCAAGAGATTGCAAAAGTGAGGGCGCTGTTTGATGAGTCAGGTGTACTGGTAAAAGAGGCATCTCCCGGGAAACCCGTAGAAGTGTTGGGATGTACAAAATTGCCGGAAACCGGAAGTGTTCTTCGTGACACGCCATTTTCAAAAATTATTGAAGAACTGACGGTTGAGGCACACAAACAGGCAGACGTTATGGATTTTCTTTCTTTAGAAACTCAGGAAAAATCCTTAAAAATTATACTCAAAGCGGATACAGCAGGATCCCTCGAAGCAATTTGTGCATCGCTTGGGAAAGGTGCAGTCATCGTAGGAAAAGGTGTGGGAGACGTTGGCGATGCAGACGTGTTGTTGGCTAAATCCACAGGCTCTTTTGTTATCGGGTTTCACACAAAATGGAAACAAGAGGTGGCCAGGCTTGCCGAGACAGAAGGGGTAGTTTTGAGAAATTATACGGTCATATATACATTACTTGATGAGCTCAATGAAGCGCTTTCCGGTATGCAGGAAGTATTGACCAAAGAGCGGGAACTCGGGAAGGGTACTATTATCGCTGAATTTCCGTATGATGGAAAACGGATAGCAGGGGTGAAAGTGGTGGTTGGAAGGATCGCTAAAGGAGATCAGGTGAAAGTATTGCGCGGTGATGTTGAAGTCTCCAGAGCGCGCATAAAATCTCTCCGTCGGGGAAAAGAGGAAGCCACGAAAGCAGAAGTTGGAGTCGAGTGTGGTATCCTTTTTGACGGAAAAGTTGATTTTGAGCTTGATGATGCTATAATTGCCTTTATAAGGAGCTAACTGCCAAAATTATACTCTATGGATGTTCAGGCAAGCCTCACGAAGATAAAAGAGCAGATAGAAAAGTCAAAACAGATTATTATTGCTACTCACAAAAATCCCACAGTAGATTCTTTAGGAAGTTCTCTTTCTCTCTACCTTGGACTGTTGGGTATAGGAAAGACTGTATCTGTCGTGTGTCCGGATCCCGTGACCGTAGAGTTTTCCAATTTTGTCGGAGCCAATAAATTTGAAACGAAAATGGCCGGAAAACGGAATTTTGTGATTTCTTTGGACTATCAGGAAGGTTCCATAGAAAAAGTTAGTTACAATATCGAAGGAAAAAAATTTAATCTCGTTATAGAACCCCGATCGGGATTTGAAGATTTTTCAGCAGACAAAGTTCATTATACGCACACCGGTGGTCAGGCTGATTGCATAATTACTATTGACACTCCAACGTTGGATGATTTAGGAGCAATATATGAAGAAAATAAAGCAATATTCGGAGAAACACCGATTATAAACATTGATCATCATAAAGAAAATACCCTGTATGGAGCAATCAATTGTATTGATACCAATGTGTCATCTCTTACGGAACTCATTGCGGTCGTTATGTCTTTTTCAGGTGTCAAACTTTCTGAAGATATCGCAACAAATTTGTTAAATGCAATAGAGGAATCAACAGACCATTTTCAATCTCCAAAAGTGAATGCGCGGACGTTTGAGGTGGCTTCTGTTTGTATGAAAGCAGGGGGAAAACGGTTTCCAAAAAGAGAAAATACGAGCGATATTATTCAGGAAGCCGTGACGAGTGATGAGCAACCGGCACCTGAAACTCCACAGGGAGAGATTAAACGGGAACAACCAAAATCGACACAGGCAGAGGACTGGCTCAAGCCAAAGATTTTCAAAAATCCGAACGCAAATATATAGTTGACAGTATCGTACCTTTTAGAGAACAATAGATGTATGGATACACAATCTTCCCAAATTGATGAAGAAGCAGCACCACAAACCCCGGGTAAAGACGCATTGACTTATGAGGAAACTCCTCCGATTACTCCAATTGGGATGTCAGAACCTGATATATTTCCTCCTCCGAAACCTCAAAATCAGGCCGCCTCGATTTTGACGACTATTATTTTTTTCGTAATTCTTTTTATCGTTGCGTTTTGGCTTTCTGGATTTGTGAGACAATATGCAGGAACTTTGTTTAAAGGTAGCGGTCAAGAGAAACCTGTTCCTACGTCAACACCAAAAATGATTACGGCTAATCTTACCCCCACTTTGGCTGAAACAACTGTAAATGCTAGGAAAACGTATCAGGTGATGAATGGAAAAACAAGAGGAGCTTATGATGGGGTCTCTTTTAAACTCCCACCAGAGGTCCTTGCGCCAATTTGCGATGGATCTACCTGCAGATCACAAGGAACGTATCTCCCGGGCGGAACACGGTTTACCGTGGCACTGCGCGGGGAAGGACAAGTGCTTCCTGATTTTCGGGGAAAAATTATCAGCGATCTTTTAGGTGTACCGCTCGTTATCAAAGAAGTAGTGATCAGAGGGCACACCGGAACGGAATTTACTGCTTCATTTCTCGGAATTACAGTAAGCGGATATAAATTTACTCAGATGCGGGGATATATGATCCCTATCACCGAAACAATATCTCTTGAGATAAACCATTTTTCACCAAACGGTACGGTATCAGATTTTGTGAAAGACGACATGCTTTTTGATGAAATAGTCCAGACGTTGATACTTCCAACGGAATCACTTCAAAAAGGTGATAGCACGCTTCTCCCCTTATCTTCGCCTTCGGCAACCCCCACCAGCATGGTAAACGCCAATGAAGTGTGTGCCAAAAATGGTACGGCGGACGGGATGACGTATTCAGAAGCATTCACCATCGCCAACACGAGCACCTGTGTGAAGGAAGGGAAGCTTCTGACTTCCCGGACGTGTAATCCAACAGTCGGAGTGTGGTGGATTGATATGGAAAAAACAGGAGCGCTTTGCCAAAACGTGTGTGAAATTGATGTTGTAGCAAAAACAGCAAAATATTCCCCGAATTGTCCTGATTAGTCTCCGGTTGGCCACGAAGAAATGACGAGAGGATCTTTGGTTTTTCTCGGGACTATATTCCAAATGTGTTCAGTAATAAACGGCATGAATGGATGGAGGAGTTTGAGTATGTGGAGAAGTACATGTCGAAATACGGATAACGCCTGAATGTCTCCGTTTTTGAAGCGCTCTTTATTTTCTTCGAGATATTGATCGGCAAATCTATGCCACGCAAATTCATAGATTTTTTGTGAAGCGTCAGAGAACCGGTATTTGTCTATATCTTTCGTCACGGTATGTATAAGGTCGTTGAGTTTAGAAATTATCTGTGTATCAGAGTCAGGAAGGTGTTTATGCATTTCTTTGTTATAAAACGGAAGGTCTTTGATGTTGGCGGATTCAAGGTTCATAAGGAGGAGTCTGGCAATATTCCAAAGTTTATTTGCAAAGTTTCTCATTCCTCGGATTTTGTCTTCAGAAAATGATTGGTCGCTTCCTGCCGCAGTTCCAAAGACAAGGGTCATTCGAAGCGCATCAGCGCCATATTTTTCTATCATATCTATGGGATTAATTGCATTATTTTTGCTTTTGCTCATTTTTTGTCCTTTTGCGTCGCGTACTAATCCATGGAGATAGACTGTGGTAAACGGAACTTTTCCCGTCACATATATGCCAAGCATAATCATTCGGCAAACCCACCAGGGGAGTATATCGTAGCCGGTTTCCATGACTGAAGTCGGATAGAAATATGCAAAATCATTGTCCATTGTCTTCAGTGTCGCGTACGGCCATTGACTGCTCGAGAACCAAGTGTCAAACGTATCGGTTTCCTGTACGAGATTCGTATGATGACATTTCTGACATTGTTTTGGTTTTTCTCCGTCTGTCACCAACCATTGGTCACAGGAAGCGCATTTCCATGCAGGGATGCGTATTCCCCATACGATTTGCCTGCTGATGTTCCAGTCGTGAAAATCTGTCAGCCATTGATTGGCAATACGTTCAAACCGTTTGGGGACAAAAGTAATTTCTTTTTTTTGAATAGCCTTGCGAGCACACGTAGTGAGTGGTTGGACCTTTATATACCACTGCGGGAGAGGGAGTGGCTCCAGGAATGTTTGGCACCGATAACACAGTTTGATGGTCATGGTGTGTGGTTTTTGATGAGTAAGTTGATTCCCGAGGAGATTAATTGTTTCAACCCGGGCTGCTTTTACACGGAGTCCAACAATTGAATCCGGAACATGCATAAATTTTCCGTCGAAATTGATAATCTGTTTTCCTTCGAGATTGTGTCGTTTTCCAACTTCATAATCATCAAAATCATGGAGCGGTGTTACTTTAACTGCTCCTGTTCCGAATTTCATATCCACGTGCGTGTCGGTAATAATGGGTACCGGACGGTTTTCAATGGGAACAACCGCATGAAGACCATGAAGTTTCGTATATTTTTTATCATCAGGATGAACCATGACTGCCATATCTCCAAACATGGTTTCCGGTCGGGTTGTGGCAACAGAAATAGAGGTGCCCGGTAATTCCTGAATTTCATAGTTGATGAAATACAGGATACCTTCTGTCTCTTTGGCATTTGCTTCAAGATCAGAAAATCCGGTTCCGCATTTTGTACAATAATTGACCAGTCGTTTTTCACGATACACAAGACCTTCGTCATAAAGTTTTTTAAAGGTTGTATAGACGGTTTGTATGATATGTGGATCAAGGGTGTAGGTGAAGCGGGTCCAGTCAAGAGAAAATCCAAGCCGTTTGAGTTGTGTTTCCATGGTGCCACGGTTTTTTTCTACAAAATTCCAGATCATTCTGTAGAGTGTATCCCTGTCATAATCAAACCTGCTTTCTCCATCTTTTGCCAAAAATTTTTCAAATACAAATTGTGTTTCAAATCCTGCATGATCAGCACCGGGAAGCCAGAGTGTCGGATCCCCTTTCATCCGGTGATATCGGATCATAATATCTTCAATCGTAAACATCGCATGACCCATGTGCAGAGGCGCATTGGCATTTGGCGGAGGGAGGATGATGGTGAAAGGTTTCTTTTTTTGGTCAGGGGTAGAGGAAAAATAATTTCCTTCTTCCCACATCCGGTAGATCTGTGATTCGACCGCTTTAGGATCATACGATTTGTCCATGAGGGTATTGTAACATGGGAGATTATTGAATTTCTAATTGATTTAATTTCTAATTAACCTAATTAGATATCTAGTTTGGGGAATTGGGATTTATTTTGGAAATTAGGGTACTTAGAAGAATTAGGTTAATTTATAATTCTCCCAACTTCACATTTTCTAGCTTTTGGCCTTTGACGAGTTCCAAATACTTTTCTGTCGTTGAGGTCCGTTTATGACCTACCAGTTTAGACAGCGCTTGGAGGGATGTTCCCGCTATGAGGTGATGTGCGATAAAAGTGTGCCTGAGGTCATTGACCTTTGCTCCTTCAATACCTGCCAGCCGAAAATACCGGTCAATAGCAGTCCGAATGTTTCTGATAAGCAATTGATTTCCTGTTTTTGTGATAAAAAGTGCATTGCTTTTTCCATTATCTTTTCGATTTTGTAAATATATGGTGAGCGCCTCTTTTGCCGCTTTATTGAGAGGCACTGACCTTTGGTCATGGCCTTCCTGTGATCTGATAAACAGCTCCATATCTTTGACATCTTCAAGACGTAAATCTGCCAGCTCTCCAATTCGTACACCTGTTTGTAAAAATAATTCAACGATAGCATACATTCTGATATCCCCCCTACATGCATCACGGAGTGCACGGTATTCCATTTTGGAAAGAATCCGTGGCGGTTTGGATTCAAATTTCGGATGTTCCAGTTTCTCTGCAGGATCTTCTGAAATGAGTGTTTCATTTTTGAGGAAACGGAAAAATGTTTTGATGGAATTGATTTTTCTGGAAATTGATTTTGGGGTATAATTGTCACTTTTCAATTTTTTTAGGAACGCTTCCACGTGGTCTTTTGTAATTCCCATGATTGTATCCATTCCGCCATTACGGATAAACTGGAGCATTTGGTCTATGTCTTTTCCATATGCTACGATAGTAGCACGAGCCCGTTTTTTGGAGGCAAGATGGTTGGTGAATTGTAGTTTAGCTTGAGTTATGTCTAGTGCCATACGGTTGTTTGTTTAGCAGAAAATATCCGTCTCTGTTGGCTGACGGATGGCTAATTTGCCTGCCCCGACGGCTTAAAGCAGGAGAGTACCCTATAATATATCATAGACTACTCTCTTGTACAAGAGGGGAATTGAATATATGAGAGAAAGAAAACGATGGATAATCATATGTGTAAGCGTATTTATGATTATAAGCCTTTCACGGTCCGTGGTAGATTTGTGGGAGCGGCGTAAAATTGTCAAAGAGGAAAAGGAACGGCTTGTCCAAGTGGAGAAGAAGCATGAAGATCTTACGGAGAAATTGAACATGGTACAAACGTCTGCATTTGTGGAAAAAGAGGCGCGGGAACGGTTAGGTATGGCTAAAGCCGGAGATACTGTTATCATCATGGATACTAACTCTACTTTCCCGAAAGAGCGCGAGGGAATCCTTTCAACTGATCCTTCAGGGCAGATACCGAACTGGAAGCGGTGGTGGCAGATATTTTTTTAGAAAATATTTTAGAAAACTGTTTCTATAGTGCCAGGGGTGGGGATCGGACCCACTACCAATGCCTTATGAAGACACTGCTCTACCGGTGAGCTACCCTGGCATAATAAATGAGACAGTGGTATTGTAACAAAACTGAGCGGTTTTTGTAATATTCTCTAAACACAAAAAATTCTCCCCACATAAAAAAATATTAAAGTTTTCACTTGGCGTACCAGACAATCAATATTTTTCCCAGCAGGTTATCAAGTGTTTGCTTGGTCTGATGAGTTCAAAAGGACGAATATTGCAAAAAAAGAGTTGGGGAATGGAAAAATACGCTTCCTCGTGCTGAATTTTTGTTCAAAGCAAGGGAGTTGTATGGAAATAGGTGTAGTGATTAATATAGGCTATCGGTAGTGTAAGGTTCTATGGCAATCAGAGTACCTATTTGTGCATCAATGATAAAAGTGGCATACTCACGACGATTTTCTGTGCAATACCCGCAATTTTGGAAAAGATACATTTTATTTCCAAACAGAGTTGCATGAGATATAAATTCTGCTTCAAAAAAACCTTTGGTATCCATCTGTTGTTTTATATCAGAAAATTTGGGATTGGCCGATAGTAGTGCGTGCGGATCTGAAAATTTGATGATGTCTCCACTGGTTCTATCAATGAGCATAAATGTGCTTATGTTTTGTCCCGATATGATCTCTACTACCGCGCGGTTATAAAATATTTCAGCCCTTGAAAGAAATCCAGTTGATGCAGCATAAATATTTTTACTATAGTCGTTTGTCACCACATAAATCTTAGTATTTGTAGTGGCATCATCTCCAACTTCGACAAAATAAAAAGGATGAAGTAAATCTCTCGAAGTAATAATTTTTTTTATAGTACCGGTAACAAATTGATTTTTAATATCAGTATTTTTTTCTAAGATATCTTCTGTAAACCATTGTTTGGTACGAGTCAGTTCATCAGATGAAACCTGCGTTTGAAGATCAGGGGTGGATGAAATGGCGGGTTTCAATTGTGAGAGGGAATTGGTTGGCGTATTTGTGGTAATAAATTTATATATCCATATAGAACCTACACCAATTCCAAGTGTGTACAACAAGAAGAAAATAGCATACGCCATAATTTTTGGGAGTGTTGATCGAGTGTGGGGTTGGCTATCAGTGGTAATTTGGCTAGTTGGCGACTCCATATTTTTATTATAGTATGGAGTTTATTTTTTGTCTAATTCTTGTTTTTGAATAAAGGAGTGTAAGATGGAAAGTGACACGTCGTGTTGTGATGAAGGAAGTACTACTTCTAATTGAAGAAAATGTGGTTGGGATTCATAAAAAGCAAGACCATGTATTTCCAGGTCATTTGCATTAGCGGGTATCGTATAGAGAATTAATTTGTTTGTGAGGCGTTCTAGCGTTATTTGTTTTTGCGTGGGTGTAGGGAGGATAGTATTATAAGTTTTTTCATATGTAATCTTTGCTTCTGGGAAAAATGTAGCAGCTTCTGGCCATGCGCCGGATGTGCTCCAAGTTTCTTCTAATTGAATGTATGATTTCGTTTTATCAAAAGTTTCATTTGGATACAGATAAATACTCAAGCTCCCATTTCCTCCTTGCATTCCTTCGCCATTCCATCCTTTTGGTCCGATAAACGAATACATTGTTTCCCCGTTACAACTATTTATTCCATAAGCTGCAACAGCATTAATACATGTGTTTGGGATAGAAAATTTTTGTTGTGGAGGATCCATAATGAGAGAAAAGGTACAATTTTCTATACCATAATCCATGGAAATGTTTTTGATTGGTAGCGTGATCACGAAATTTGTATCTGTGAATAGAGAATTGAAAAAGGGAATTTGAGTGATATTCTCAGTGATATTTTTTCTGTAAAAAAATCCGAAAATTAATCCGAAAGATAATATAAATACAAGAAGAAAAAATACTATTATTTTTTGTTTAATAATCATATCGATTTAACAATTTTTTTTTGAATAGCTCCTGAAAATAAACGAAACGCCACTCTATTCTCCTTTTTATAAATATTGGGAACACCGATATGTTCATGGCACTTGGGACAACAGAGAAGCGGAATGTCTTTTAGAAATTTATGTTCTAATCCTTCGTACTTTTTTGATTTATAGATTCTATCTAAATAAAGTCTTTTTAATATACCCGGACCATCTTTTTGATAATAAAATAAGTGTTCTTCACAAGATGCGCACTTAATTTCGAATAAACGTGAATACCCGCCACGGGATTTTCTATAGATGTCATTTCGAAGTTTCACTGGAGATATTTTATCACATTAATAGAGCGAGCGAAGTCGAGGGAGAAGGAGAGAATTTATCGAAGGATTCCAATCCCAATCCGTCAACTTGCGGACGAAGGACAAGATATTGGAATATGCTATTTAGCCGCTTACTAGTGTTAATTTACCTCATTTTGAAATTCAAAATTATTCTGTGTTATGATAAATATATATGAAAAGTCAACCTCAGCTAAAAACTCAACAAATTCAACCTATTGTACAATCAACAGATTCGCCATTAACAAAAAAGTCAATAATGCTATTATTTATTTTATTAGGATTGCTTGTTATTACAGTGTCAGTTTTTGTTGGTATCCAAATTGGCAAAAGCCAAATTACAAACACACAACGAGTAGTTTTAGAACCCACAACAGCCGTAATTCAAGAAGCATTTGACCAAAAAGTTGCTCCTACTATCGAGACAACCGCCAGTTGGAAAACATATGTTGACTCAGAAAATCATTTTATCTTTAAGTATCCATCGAACCTTAATCCACAACAAAATAAAGAGTTTTTAAAGGATATCTATTCAGCATTTATATCATTTGAAGGCGATAATAATTCATTTAGTCTATATGTTTCTCTTGGAAATAGTATGGAGGGAGAAGTGGCTACAATTAGATCCCAAACAGAAGGTCATATTAATACGACTCTTGTAAAAAATGAAGCTATCAAAATTGATGGTAAAGATGGATGGCTTCTTGAATACACTCCGGAGAAGCCAGTCCAAGCAAATATATCTAGAATTATTACCTCAAACGGTGAAAACGTTATTGTCATAAACGCAAATGCAAATATTATAGACAATGTCATTTCAACGTTTAAATTTATTAACTAAACATTTTACTTTGCAAGTGAGAGCCAAGAGAAATTCGTTGTATAAAAATATTATTTAGCGTATAAAAAACATTGCGACGGCAGATCCTGCCATGGTAAGGAATGTAATCCAAAGAACGATGCGGGAAAGGGGACCGCTGGTATATGCTCCCATAATTGTTTTGTCTTGTGCGATACGGAGAATGATAAAGATCAAAGGAACAGCGATAACACCATTTAACACTGCCGTGTAAACGAGGGCTTTCATAGGATCAATACCAAGAAAATTTATGCCTAATCCTACAAGAGTAGAGATCGTGATGACACCATAAAATCCATGCGCTTTTTTGAGTTTGAGATTGAGTCCTTCATGCATGTTAAACGCTTCTGTGAATGCATACGCAGTCGATCCGGCAAGAACCGGGACAGAAAGAAGCCCCAGACCAATAATGCCGAGTGCAAAAATACATTTTGCTAAATATCCGGCGTTCGGGAATGTTGTGACCAACGGCTCAAGCGCTTTTGCAGCATCTGCAGCAGTACGAATATCTGTTATGCCATGTGTATGAAGGACAGTAGACGCTACGAGGATGATAGCCCATGCTCCAATACCTGATGCAATCATGCCAACCCACGTATCAATCCGCATCGTTCGGATGAATGCAGGAGTGATATGTGGATATTCGTTTTTCCTTACGAGATGCGCTTCGCGTTCTTCTTCAACCTCTTCAGATGCTTGCCAAAAGAACATGTAAGGAGAAATAGTGGTTCCCAAGAGTCCGGTAAGGATCATGAGAAATGGAAAGCTGAATTCTATGTGAGGAATCATTGTTGCCTGAAGCACTGTTTCCCATGGATGATTAATAAGAAATACTGTAATTGGATAAGAAAGAAGGGTAAGAGCAAACCATTTGAGAATACGAGAGTAAACGTTATAAGAGGTAAATATTTCCAGAATGAGGATACTTGCGGTGAAAAATAGAAGGAGTATACCAAAAGGAAGTGGTATGATGAGTCGCGCAGCTTCTGCCATAGCACCAATATCTGCGCCGATGTTGATGGTATTGGCAATAAGGAGAAGAATAACGACGAGAGAGAGAAGTGATTTGTGATAGTGATTTTTTATGACCGCTGCTATTCCCTGACCTGTCACAGCTCCTATGCGGGCACATGCTTCTTGTACTGCAGTTTGAAGAGGAAGAAAAAAAAGGGAAGTCCAGAGGAGACTGTATCCAAATTGTGCTCCTGCCTGTGAATAGGTGGCGATACCGGAAGGGTCATCATCAGCAGCTCCGGTGATGATGCCCGGACCGAAGTGCTTCAAATTTCGTTTAATTTTATTAATCAAGGCTTTCATTTCCTCTATTGTGGTAGACATGGAAAGAGAATGCAAGACAGCGCTCAGTTCTCCGTAGAAATCCGACAGTCATTCATTTCTTGATAACGGTGGTTTCATGCCATAGCCCATGTGTGGTCGATGGTAATGATACCGGTCTAAGAATGATTCTACCATAGAGGTACAT